>Ga0214221_1000011_pt1 | contig 86463 bp, 79 predicted proteins | sample TroBogypolimnion_8_FD_153059 | JGI IMG/M metagenome (GOLD analysis project Ga0214221, IMG submission 153059) | Freshwater microbial communities from Trout Bog Lake, WI - 09AUG2007 hypolimnion | ecosystem: Environmental > Aquatic > Freshwater > Lake > Hypolimnion/Profundal zone ...
ACTAGTTCTCGCAGTACCGTTGCATGCCCTGGGGGCAGGCCCTTGCGGTTCGGAACGTTCTGGTAGTCGTTCTGGATCAGGGGGTGACCCACTCGAAGGCAGTCTGCCCATACGCCGGCTTTCGACACGGGATAATGCATTCCCTTGCCCTCGGCCGTGCAGAACTCCGCCTCCGTGCGAGTGCTCCATGCCTGCAGAAGGAGGTTCTCCTGGTCCTCTTCCACGAAGTGGTAGAAGCCGATATGGGAACCGGTAAGAGCCTCGGCCTCGTCCAGTGTCGCTCGGAGAATCTGCTCCAGGCTGAGATCCTTCGCCCGTTCCTCAAGGCTGATCACGGCTGCATGGATGGTCCTGGAACGACCCGGTACGGGTTCGGACATTGGCATTCGCAATCCAATGGGTTGACACCCAATTATTCGGCATTGTCCGGGGAACGGTTGAAATTTCGCCGGTTGTCATGCGACCGGAGGCCACTCCAGTGACACCTGGCAGAAGGAGGAACCTGGCCCAGAAAGGGCCGTGAAGGGGCATTCATCCGGTGGTCGGCAAGCGCCCCAGAGCGCGTCTTCCCTGGTAGCTTGAGGCTCTGGGCTCTGCCAACACGGGAATGCCCGGCAGGAGGAGCCTGATGACCGGGTGCGGGTCATGAAGACGTACCCGCACTCACTCTTCAGCTACACCATCAGGGTCTTCCGGAGGATTCTGGCGATCCGTACGGCATTCTCGAGAACGGCCCGGTCTGATGGCGTGAGGTTGGCTTCCCGCAGGATCACGGTGGCCGCCTCCTCCAGGTTGAGGGCGTGAATGGCCTCCTGTCCCAGTGCTTGGTAGTGGCCCTTGTGGTGGGTTGGCGTCATGGGCGTCCCTTGCTCGTTCACATTTGGCATCGAACCTGGAGGTGGAGAACTTGAATCTTTCGGTGATGGAGGGGAATAAGTGGGTACTCGCAGGGATCTGGATCCCCGTGTTGGCTGGGAACACCATCGGGGGCCTCCGGTGTCCCGGGAGCCGTATCCGTCGGTTGGCTGGGTGAGGCCCCTGCGAGCCTGTCTTGGGAAGGTGGGAGAGCCCCCCGGGCGTGGAGACTGGAGGGTCGGACCCAACTGGACCGGATGGATGGCCAAGGCAGCCTTTTACGGTGATCCTGCGATCCACTCATCCCGCTATAGCCGCTCCAGCCGACCTCGAAGTTCCTCCATGGCGAATGGCTTGGGGAGCAGGGTGACGAAGGGTTCATTCAGCGTGAGATCCAGGGTGGTCTGGTCGGCCCTTCCGGTGGAAATGATGACTGGCAGCTTGGGGAATAAGGTCCGCAGGCGGGGCAGGGTCGCCAGCCCGCCAAGTCCTGGCATGTTCATGTCGAGGATGACCACGTCGGGCTGGAATCCGGCCTCGAGTTGGGTCAGAGCCGCCTCGCCGCTGCCAACAGCCAAGGCCGCATGCCCCATTCTGGTCAAGACTTCGTAAGTGGTATTCCGCGGGATTTCGTCGTCATCCACGAGGAGCACCTTCAGCTTCCGGGGCACGGTCCCAGCGGGGCGGTCCTCCTCCCCTTCGGGGGCCTGGGTCCTGTTGGCGAAGGATGGGAAGCGGATCCGCACGCGCGTGCCCCGCCCTGGTTCGCTCTGGATCTCCAGCTGCCCCTGGTGTGCCTTCACGGTGCTGTAGACCATGGAGAGGCCAAGGCCCGTGCCCTTGCCCACTTCCTTCGTGGTGAAGAAGGGGTCCACGGCCTTCTCGAGCACTTCCTTGGTCATCCCCACCCCCGTGTCTTCCACCAGGACCTCGACCCAACCACTGTCGACGTTCCGGGTGCGCAGGGTCAGCGTGCCATTGTCAGGCATGGCATCCACCGCGTTGACGCAGAGGTTCATGAAGGCGTGCGTTAGGGCACCTGCATCGCCACGGATGTACCGCAGGTCGGGGGCAAGATCCAGCTCGAGGTGGATCCTGGACAGGGTGGTGCGTTCCAGCAAATTCACTTCCTCACGGAGGATCTCGTTCAGTTCCAGTTCGTATTCTTCGGCGGTCCGCTGGCGAGCGAATCGCAGCAGGCTCTTCACCATCTTTCCGGCCCGCTCGGCGGCGCGGATGATGGCCTGGAAGGATCGGTGTCCCAGGCTGCCCTCGGGTTGTTCTTCGAGTCCAAGCTCCGCCATTCCCAGAATGCCTGTCAGCACATTGTTCATGTCGTGGGCGATGCCGCCCGCCAGGGTGCCGAGGCTCTCCATTTTCTGGGCCTGCTGCAGCTGGGCCTGGAGCCTCGCATTCTCCTCCTCCGCCTGCTTCCGCGCCGAGATGTCCTGGATGGACCCTTCGAGGATGCCCTCCTCTCGGAAGAGCTTTACCGAGGTGATGGCCTGGCGGATCTCACCCCGCGCATTCAGGTACTCGAACTCGAAATCCATCACATGACCTTCGGCCTCCAGCAGGCGGACCATCTCCTCCCTTTTCCTCCGGTCTGCCCACACCACAACAGAAGGCTGCTGCCGGACCTCGTCCATGGTTCTTCCGAGCAGTTCCAGGTACTTCTCGTTGAATTCCAGGATTTCGCTGCCATCCAGCCGGGTCCTGAACATCCCCACCTCGGCATTGTTGAAGAGCTGGCGGTAGCGCTCCTCGCTCTCGCGCAGGCCAGCTTCCAACTCTTTGCGCCCCGTGACATCGACATGGGTGCCCACCATGCGCAGGGCGCGCCCCTCCTCATCGCGATGGATGGCCTTGCCTCGGCCAAGGATCCACCTGATGGCTCCATCCCGGGCCCGCATGCGGTATTCCACCTCAAAACTTGGGCAGGCACCCTGGATGCATGCTTCGTTGGCTGCCAGGACCCTCGCCCGGTCTTCCGGGAGGATCAGGTCTGCCCAGGAGTCCACTCGCGCGGAAAATTCGTCCAGCTCGTAGCCCAGCATCCGGGTGTAGGAGGGACTGTAGTACACGGCCCCCGTGGCGACGTTCCAGTCCCATATCCCATCGCTGGTCGCATCCATCGCCAGGCGGAACCGTTCCTCACTCAAGGACAACGCCTCCGCGTTCAACGCCTGGCTTTTCCACGCCCGCCAGAAGAGCCAGGAAATGGCCCAGATGCCCAGGAGGGAGAGTCCCATGAGGGTCAGGATCCTGCCCCGGTCCCCGCGCCACTGGGCCAGGTAATCCGCCTCCGCCAGTCCGGCTCCGACGATCAGGGGTGCGTCCTTGACCCGGCGCATGGTGTAGAGCCTGGGCTTCTGGTCGAAGGACGAGATGGCGGAGTGAGTTACCTCCGAGGCGCCGGATTGCACGAATTTCATGAGTTCGGCCGTTCCCGTTTGGGACCCTATCTCCAGGTCAGGTCCACCCGAGGCTTCCGGGAAGCGGGCGATGAACCCGCCATCACTGTCCCTCACGGTCAGCGACCCCCCCGGCCCGATCTCATAGCCCGAGAGCCGGCTCTTGAGGTAATCCAGGGAGAGGGGAATCACCACGACCCCTCCGAACTCGCCATTCGGCAGGTTGAAGCGTCGGACGCACGGGATCACCCACTTCTTCGTGAGGAATCCGATGATGGGTTTGGAGACGACCATCCCCGCATCCGGATGGGTCCTGCAGTAGAGGAACCACCAGCGGCTCTCCCAGGAGGGAACCAGGGCGATGGGGCGGTTGCCGAGGATCGCCCTTCCCCGGGCATCGGCGATCCAGATGATCCCGGGCCAGGGCAGCAGCTTCCCCTCCGTGGCAAGGAGCTGCTCCAGCCTGGGGTGGTTCAACTGTCCGTTCCGCCAGGTGCCTGTCGCTTCACCGGCGACGCTGCCCAGCGCAAGATCGATTTTCTGAAGGGTGCCGGTGAGGCTCTGATCCAGGGCCTGGGCGAGGTTCCTGCTCTGGATCCTGGCCAGGCCCTCCGACTCGATCCGCCGCGTGGCCACGAATCTGAAGCCGAGGGCCACCACGATTCCGGTCGCCAGCAGGGTGGCCGAAATGAGCATGGCTTCAAAGGGGCTCTTGATGGGAGCGCGGGGCGCGTGTTTCACGGTGGACCGATGCGTGGGTCAGGGCACATGGGAGTGTGGATCAGATTCACTCTGTGTCGGGTCGGCCCGCTCCCGGCTTGAGTTCCAGAAACGTGGGCCTTCCGGCCCCCCGATCCCGGGGACTCACTCCTCCGAGAAAAAGAAGGGGGCCTCGATCTGGTCCGCGTCCATGGTCTTGACGAGGGTCTCCAGGCTCTGGTTCAGCGTCTTGAGCTGAGCCGGGCTGAGGGATTTCAGTCCCTTGATCAACTGGTCCTGGGCCGGGTTGGGCGCCTGGCGGATCAGGGCCAGCCCCCGGGGGGACAGGCTCAGGCAGACCCGGCGACGGTCGGCCTGGTCGGGCTCGCGCAGCACCAGTTCCTTGGCGATCAGGCGGTCGATCACTCCGACGACGGTGCTCGGGCTCAGGTGCATGCTGGCCGCCAGGTCCTTCAGGGAAAGCGGAGCCTTGCGGCCCAGTTCCCAGAGCGCCCAGAGCTGGGGACCGGTGATCCCGAACCTCGTTTCCACGGTCCGGGAATAGGACTCGACCGCCTTGAAGATCCGGCGCAGGTGCTGCATGGAGCCCTCCACCAGCTCCTTCGCAGATGGGTCTTGCTTTTTGTTTTGCATGGGTAATAATTTGTGTGACGAATTATTTGCTGTCAAGGTCTTCCCCTCCTGCAATCGGCCCATGCCCAAAACCCTACTGCCTTCCCCCAACCAGCGACTCCGCATGCTAGCCCATACGCGCCGGCTGGGGGGCATCATGCTGCCCCTGGGCGCCGCCATTGGGCTGGCCGTGGCCCTCGCGCTCCGGGGGCTGGGCTCCTTCGAGCCATGGGTGGGCCGGGTGGGGGGTGAAACGCACCTCACCCTGGTGGTCCCCGCCATTGGACTCTTCCTGGTGACACTCTGGCTCTCGATCACGGGGATCGGCGAGGTCTCCCTGTTCAAGGACCTGGACCTCGCGCACCGGTCCCCCTACGAAGTTTTCCCGTTCCGGAAGTCCATCGGCAAGGTCCTGGCCTGCGCCATGACCATCGGGTTCGGTGGGAGCGTGGGCGTGGAGGGGCCCGGCAAGTGGTTCGGCTCCGCCCTGGGCCTCCAGTTCCACCGCCTCATCAGGGCTTTTTCGAGAAGGGTCCCCATCGCTCGCCGGCTCATCGCACCCGCCTCCATCATGGTCCGGGCGGGGGCCGCCTCGGCCCTGGCGTCGGTCTTCCGGGCCCCCCTCTCCGGCGCCCTCATGGCCGCGGAAATGGATGGACGGCTGCACTCGGAGGCCCTGGTCCCCTGCCTGTTTTCTGCGGCCGCGGGCTTCATGGTCTTCTCCGGCTGGATGGGCATGCAGCCGCTGCTGCCCATCTCGCGGACCTACACGGCCCATTATTCGGAGCTCTACTGGGCTCTGCTCCTGGGCCTGACCTGCGGCCTCCTGGCAAGCCTCTACCTCTGGCTGAAGGCCCGGCTCAGGGCGCTCCTGGACCCGATCCCCCTGCATTGGCGGGGACTGGTCGCGGGGATCGGCCTCGCGCTCCTGGCCATGCCGTCCCACTTCCTCTGGGGTGGCTTCCCGGTGACCCAGGGGGGAGGCCTCGAGCTGGTCGCCCATCTCCTCAGGGGAGACACCCTCTCGCAGCAGGCCATCCTGTTCCTGGCCCTCAAGCTCTTGGCGACGGCGCTGACCCTGGCCGGGGGCGGCATCGGCGGGATCTGGCTCCCCTCCCTGGCCATGGGGGCCGCCGTGGGCGCGGCCTTCGACGGCTGGCTGGGCCTGGGGCAACCGGGCTACATGACCCTGGTCGGCGGCGCGGCCTTCGTGGGCGCCACCAACGAATCCATCCTGGTCCCGGTGGTCTTCCTCGCGGAGACCACGGCCCAGGCCTCCCTGGTGGTGCCCGCGCTGATCGCCACCAGCGTGGCCTACCTGATCACCCGGGAGCGGACATGAGCTTCCGGTCCGACAGGGGGAGGCTTCCCTTCGCTCAATCTCTTTCCGGGTGGTCGCGCCACTCGCACAGTGATCAGCCCGGTCGCTTGGTCCATCTCCTGGGATGGATGGCCCAAGTGCAGGCCCCGGACCGGTCCCGCAGCCGCCAATCCCCTTTTCTGGAGGTCCTATGACCCGTAATTTCGCAACCCCATTCGCCCTCATGGCGGGGCTCCTCCTCCTGGGCGTCGGCTCGGCCTGCAAGAAGCCCGAACCTGTCCAGGCCCCGGTGCCAGCCCCGGCCCCCGTGCAGCAGGCCCCGGCGCCCGCGTTGGACGACCAGGCGGCCCAGAGGCACCAGGCAGAGCTCGACGCAGCCCGGAAGGCCGAAGAGGCCAAGCGGGCTGCGGCGGAGAAGGAGGCCGCCTTCCGGCGTGCCGCTGCCGAGGCGCTCCAGGACATCCACTTCGATTTCGACAAGTCCGAGATCAAGGCTGAAGACCGGCACCAGCTCCAGAAGATCTCGGAGTTCCTGAAGGCCTACCCCGCCGTCAAGATTGAAATCCAGGGCCACTGCGACGAGCGGGGTACCAACGAGTACAACCTCGCCCTCGGGAACCGCAGGGCCGGCGCGACCCTGGCCTACCTGGTGACCCTGGGATCCCCGGAGCCGAAATTCACCCTGATCAGCTACGGCAAGGAGAAGCCCCTCTGCACCGAGGCCAACGAGGCCTGCTGGTCCAAGAACCGCCGGGCTCATTTCGAGCTGAAGTAGAGGCCAGTCGGCCCTACCAGGCGTATGCCCCGAGGCTGAGAAACAGCCCCGGGGCATACGCCTGGTGGGGCCCTCCGCCGGGCCCTGCGGGCGCAGGCCGGGCCGGGTCGATGGTAGATTGCTGGGATCCCCTGGAGGGTTGCCATGAATGGCCGTATCCCTGTTCTGTGCTCACTGACCCTCTGCCTCTCCCTGGCGGGCCGGGACCCGGGCCCTGAGGTCCTCCGCACCTTCAGGGTCGGGGGCGAGGGCCGCTGGGACTACGTGGCCCTGGATCCGGCCGGTGGGAGGCTCTACGTGTCCCGCTCCACGCGGGTGATGGTCCTGGACCTGGAGGGACGGGTGAAGGGCGAGGTCCCCGGTACGGCGGGCGTGCATGGCGTGGCCTTCTCCAGGGAACTGGACCGGGGCTGGACCAGCAACGGGCAGGCCGGTACCGTGACCATCTTCAGGCTTTCCACCCTCGAGGTGGAGAAGGTGGTGAGGACCACCGGCGAGAATCCCGATGCCATCCTCTTCGAACCCGCCTCGAAGCGGGTGTTCACCTTCAACGGCCGGGGCAAGAATGCCACGGTGATTGATGCCCTCAGCGCCGAGTTGGTAGGCACCCTTCCCATGGGTGGCAAGCCCGAATTCGCCGCCTGTGATGGGTTGGGCCGGGTCTACGTGAACAACGAGGACACGTCGGAAATCCTCGCCATCAATGCCCGTACCCTCCAAGTCGAGGCCAAGTGGTCCATCAAGCCCGTGGCGGATCCCAGCGGCCTGGCCATCGACGTGGCGCACAACCGCCTCTTTTCCGTGGGCGGCAACAGGCTGATGGCCGTGGTGGACGCGGGCTCCGGCAAGGTCCTGGCCACCCTCCCCATCGGCGCCGGCACCGACGGCATCGCCTTCGATCCAGGGACGGGCTGCGCCTATGCCAGCAACGGGGAAGGCACCATCTCCGTCATCCGCCCCACCGGCCCCGCCACCTACGAAGTGTCCGCCACCGTGCGCACGAAGCCCGGCGCCCGCACCCTCGCGGTCAACCCCCTCACCCACCGCCTCTACCTGCCCACGGCGGAGTTCGCGCCCCTCCAGAAGGATGCCCAGCCCGGCACCCGGCCCGCCATGGTCCCGGGCAGCTTCCAGATCCTAGAGGTGGGCGAAGCTCCTTGACCCGAGGCCCCGCCTCGCCACCGGAACCGTGGGCCGTCCGGCAACTGGGCTACCCTCGAAGGCAGGGCCCCCTGAGTCAGATGGCGACCCACCCCTGGAGTTCAGCATGAAACGATTTCCGCTCACCCTCGCGTTCCTCCTGGCCGGGCTCTCCGGCTGGGCCGCACAGCCCCCCAAGCCGAAGGGACCCCAGATGGTCACCACCGATTCCGGACTAAAGTATCTCGACACCGTGGTGGGAACAGGGGCCTCGCCGGCCCGGGGCCAGCGCTGCCTAGTGCACTACACGGGCTGGCTGAATGACGGCCGGGGCCAGCACGGCAAGAAGTTCGACAGTTCGCTGGACCGCGGCCAGCCGCTGGCCATCCCCATCGGCGTGGGTCGGGTCATCAAGGGCTGGGACGAGGGCCTGATGAGCATGAAGGTGGGGGGCAAGCGCACCCTCTTCATCCCGTCCTACCTCGGCTACGGCCCCCGGGGCGCGGGCGCGGACATCCCCCCCAACGCCGACCTCATCTTCGAGGTGGAGCTGCTGAGCCTGCAGTAGCCTCCTGGCTCCGGGGCTACCTCAGTACTTCCAGTCCGGGTGCAGGGTGCCCTTGAAGACGGGGTGGACCGGCCCGGTCATGAGGATCTGCCCTGCCGCCGTGAAATCGATGTCCAGGGAACCGCCGGGCATCTGGACCGTGACATGGTCCTCCACCAGGCCGAGGCGGCGGCAGGCGGCGGCGGCGGCGCAGCTGCTGCCAGAGGCGGGGGTGTAGCCGGCGCCGCGCTCCCAGAACTCGACCCGGATGCGATGGCGGTTGACCACCTCCACCAGCTGGACGTTCACCCGCTCCGGGAACTCCGGATGCTTCTCGAGCTGGGCCCCGAGCCGGCGGGCATTGGCGGGCGAGACCTCGCCCGGGAACAGCACGCAGTGGGGATTCCCGAGGCTGAGCGCCGTGATGGTGACGGGCCCCGAGGGCAGGAACAGGGGGGTTTCCAGGACCTCGAGGTGGGAGGCGATGCCCGTGAAGGGGATGTCCCCCGCCCGGAAGCTGGGGCGGCCCATGTCCACCTGCACCAGGCTGCCGTCCCGGGCCAGGAATTTGATCTCGGCATTGCCGGCGGCCGTGTGGATGCGGCAGCCGGCCTCCGTGGCGTGCCCCCCCTCCAGGAGGTAGCGGGCGAAGATGCGCAGGCCGTCTCCGCTCTTCTCCGCCTCGCTGCCGTCGGGGTTGAAGATCCGTAGGCCGAAGGCCTGCGGATCTTCGGGAACGGGCAGGGGGCCCAGCAGGAGTCCGTCGGAGCCGATTCCGTGGCGCCGGTCGCAGAGGGCCTGGGCGAACCGGGCCGTCATCTCGAAGGAGGCCACGGTGGGGTCCAGCACGAGGTAGTCGCTGCCGAATGCCTGGAATTTGAAGAAGGGGACTTCGTTGGGCATGGTCTCGTCCTGGGCCAGATCAATGGGTGATGCGGGTTCCGAGCACCTGCAGGAACTGGGCGAGCCAGGCGGGGTGGGCGGGCCAGGCGGGCGCCGTGACCAGATTCCCGTCCGTGACGGCGCCGTCGATGGCGATCTCGGCGTACTTCCCTCGGGCCACTTCCACTTCGGAACGGCAGGCGGGATAGGCGGAGCAGGAGCGGCCCTCCAGCACGCCGGCCGCCGCCAGCAGCTGTGCCCCGTGGCAGATGGCCGCCACGGGCTTGTTCGCCGAAAAGAAATGGCGCACGAGTTCGAGCACCTTGGGGTTGAGCCGCAGGTATTCGGGGGCGCGGCCCCCGGGGATCACCAGCGCGTCGTAATCCTCGGGCCTCACCTCCGCGAAGGTGGCATTGAGGGTGAACCGGTGTCCCGGCTTCTCGGAGTAGGTCTGGTGCCCTTCGAAATCATGGATGGCGGTGGCGATGGACTCGCCGGCTTTCTTATCGGGGCAGATCGCGTGGACGCTGTGCCCCACGGCCAGCAGGGCCTGGAAGGGCACCATGATCTCGTAGTCCTCGCCGAAATCACCGACGAGCATGAGGATGCGTTTGGCAGCCATGGGAACCTCCTGTGGGCGTTGGAGCCGCCCCGATTATGAGCGCCCCCAGGGAATTGGGGTGCGCGCAGTCGAGGAAAAGTCCCGCCGAGGGGCGGGGCTTCCCGGGATCGGCCGGAGGCTCAGGCCTGGAGGTAGACCTCGGAGCCCTTCTTGACGAACGTCTCCGCCATTTCCTCCAGCCCCTTCTTCAGGGCCTCCTCCTCTCCATATCCGTGGCTTTCGGCGTACTGCCTCACGTCATCGGAGATCTTCATGGAGCAGAAGTGCGGTCCGCACATGGAACAGAAGTGGGCGGACTTGGCCCCCTCGGCAGGCAGGGTCTCGTCGTGGAACTCCCGGGCGGTGTCGGGGTCCAGGGCCAGGTTGAACTGATCCTCCCAGCGGAACTCGAAGCGGGCCTTGCTCATGGCGTCATCCCAGATGCGGGCGCCCGGATGGCCCTTCGCCAGATCGGCGGCGTGGGCGGCGATCTTGTAGGTGATGACCCCGTCCTTCACGTCCTTCTTGTTGGGCAGGCCCAGGTGCTCCTTGGGGGTCACGTAGCAGAGCATGGCGCAGCCGTACCAGCCGATCATGGCGGCGCCGATGGCCGAGGTGATGTGGTCATAGCCCGGGGCGATGTCCGTGGTGAGGGGGCCGAGCGTGTAGAACGGGGCCTCGTCACAGACCTCCAGCTGCTTGGTCATGTTCTCCTGGATGAGGTGCATGGGCACGTGACCCGGCCCCTCGATCATGACCTGCACGTCGTGCTTCCAGGCGATCTTGGTCAGCTCGCCGAGGGTCTCCAGCTCGCCGAACTGGGCCTCGTCGTTGGCGTCGGCGGTGCTGCCGGGGCGCAGGCCGTCGCCCAGGGAGAAGGCCACATCGTAGGCCTTCATGATCTCGCAGATGTCCTCGAAGTGCGTGTAGAGGAAGTTCTCCTGGTGGTGGGCCAGGCACCACTTCGCGAGAATCGACCCGCCCCGGCTCACGATTCCGGTGACGCGCTTGGCCGTGAGGGGCACGTAGCGCAGCCGCACGCCGGCATGGATGGTGAAGTAGTCCACGCCCTGCTCGGCCTGCTCGATGAGGGTGTCGCGGAAGATCTCCCAGGTGAGGTCCTCGGCCTTGCCGTGGACCTTCTCCAGGGCCTGGTAGATGGGCACGGTGCCGATGGGCACGGGGCTGTTCCGCAGGATCCACTCGCGGGTCTCGTGGATGTTCTCTCCGGTGCTCAGGTCCATCACGGTGTCTGCGCCCCAGCGGATGGACCAGGCCATCTTCTCGACTTCCTCCTCGATGCTGGAGGCCACGGCGGAGTTGCCGATGTTGGCGTTGATCTTCACCAGGAAGTTGCGGCCGATGACCATGGGCTCGGTTTCGGGGTGGTTGATGTTGGCGGGGATGATGGCGCGGCCCCGGGCCACCTCGTCCCGGACGAACTCGGGGGTGATGCGGCTCTTGATCCCCGCCGCCTCGCGGCCCAGGTTCTCGCGGATGGCGATGAATTCCATCTCCGGCGTCACCAGGCCCCGCTTCGCGTAGTGCATCTGGGAGACGTTGCAGCCGGCCCTGGCCCGCAGGGGCTTGCGGTCCGCATGGAAGCGGATGGCGTCCAGGTCCTTGTCCCGCTCGCGCAGCTTCCGGTAGAGGCTGGTGGCGCCGGGCAGTTCCTCCACGTCCCCCCGGCCCTGGATCCAGTCCCGGCGGAGGGGCGGGAGGCCCTTGGCCACGTCGATGGTGACGGTGGGGTCGGTGTAGGGGCCCGAGGTGTCGTAGAGAACCACCGGCTCGTTCTCCAGGAGCCGATCCTGGAAGTCCCGGGTGGGGTGGAGCCGGACCTGGCGGAAGGGGACGCTCACCCCGGGGCGGGTGCCAGCCACGTGGATTTTCGCGGAGGCCGGGAAGGGCTTCAGGCAGGCTGCCAGGGTGGTGTCGCCCAGGGTCTCCGGAGGGTGATTTGACTGCATGGTCATGGAAACTCCGGACTTGAAAGTAACCGGGCCAGGATTGATCCCGAATTAGGAAGTTTATCGCGAGGGGGCGAGTGCGACGAATTCAAAGATTATCGCTTTGGCGCCGATAGGGGGAGCACGGAGCCCTCTATGCCGGACAAGCACCAGGATCCCCAGGCCATCCCCGACCAGCTCATGCAGATCGCCCGAGAGCAGGAAGGCGGCGCCGAGCGTGTGCTCGACCAGATCGAGGTGGTTCAGCACAGCTTCGAGGAGATCCAGGCCCTCTCCAAGGAGTGCCAGGAGATCCTCAAGGCCCTGGTTCCCCCCTCCCCGGAGCTGGAACGCCTGACCGAAAGGCTGGAGCAGATCGGCTTCCATGCGGATAACGGGGGGTACAACATCCAGGGGGCCTTCGACCTTTACCAGTACCAGGACGTGGTCCGGCAGAAGATGGAACGGGTCGGGCGCAGCCTCATCGAGGTGGCCCACTACGTGCTGGGGCGCCTGCAGCCGGCCGAGGATCACCTCCCCAAGATGGCCCCTTCGGGTCGGGACATCCTGCTGCGCGAACCCCAGATGGCGGACCTGTCCAAGGAGGATGCGGACTCGGTGGTGGCGGAGTTCCTGGCCAGGGCCCTCAAGGACAAGGCTGCGAAGAAGGCCGAAGGCTGATCCCCTGGGATGGGGGATAATCGGATCCCTGGAGGGATCATGCCTCGCCGTGCCCTGATCATCAGCAGTCTGGCCCTGGGTCTTGTGGCCTCGATCCACGGCCAGGAGGACCCGGTCCTGCGAGCCCGTGCCCAGCGCGCCTCCGCCCAGGGCATCGCCGATGGGGACCTGCCGCCGGTGCCCCGGGGCATCGTCGAGCCCCCCCCGCTGCCCCCGCCCGAGGTCCACGTCAAGGACAGCCGCAAGGGCCGGAGGGCCAAGGGCAAGGGCCGGCGGGGGAAATCCACCGCAAAGCGTACGAAGAGCGCCAGTTCCAAGGCCCCAGCCCACCGGAAGGCCAAATGAGGATCGGGGTGCTCACCTCCGGCGGGGATGCCCCCGGCATGAATGCGGCCATCCGGGCCGTGGTCCGTCAGGCCGATGCCTTGGGCCACGAGGTCTGGGGCATCCATCGGGGCTACCAGGGGCTCCTGGAGGGGGACATGGCGCTGATGCCCAGCCGGGCCTGCGCCAACATCCTCCAGCGGGGCGGCACCGTGCTGCATACGGCCCGCTGCGCCCAGTTCCACCAGGCGGAGCAGCGCGCCCAGGCCGCGGCCAGGCTGAAGGCGGCGGGGATCGAGGCCCTGGTGGTGATCGGTGGGGACGGCAGCTTCCGTGCGGCGGAGGCCCTCCAGCGCGAGCATGGCGTGGCCTGCGCGGGCATCCCCGGCACCATCGACAACGACCTGCCGGGTACCGAAAGGACCCTCGGCTTCGACACGGCCCTGAACACCGCCGTGGAGGCCATCGACCGCATCCGGGACACAGCCTCCAGCCACGGCCGGCTCTTTCTCGTGGAGGTCATGGGCCGGAGCTCGGGGATGCTCGCTGTCCACACGGCCCTCGCCTGCGGGGCGGAGGCGGTGCTCTATCCCGAATCCCCCGAGGACAGCTACGAGAACCTCGTCTCGCAGCTGAACGCGAACTGGCTGCGCGGCAAGCGGAGTTCCATCGTGGTGGTGGCCGAGGGCGACACCGTGGGACGGGCCGTGTCGGTGGGGGAGCGGCTCAAGCTGGACCACTCCCTGGACCTGCGGGTGGTGGTGCTGGGCCATGTCCAGCGGGGGGGCAGCCCCACCGCCATCGACCGCATCTGGGGCAGCCGCTGGGGCTGTGAAGCCGTGCGCCGCCTGGACTGCGGCGAACGCGGGTTCTACGTCGGGGAAGTGGCGGGGGCCCTCGTGGCCCAGCCCCTGTCGCGGATCATGGAACCTCAGCCCGCGCCACCAGGGGATCTCGGGCGGCTGGTATCCGTCCTGGCCCGGTGAGCAGGTTGCCGGGATCCGCCGGACTGTGGTGTTCTTGAAGGGCCGCGTGGCGGCGGGAGGTCGGGAATGTCGGACACGGGCAGTCAGCAATCCTTGGTTGCGGTCGTCTTCTCGGTATCGCCTGGGGCGATACGCGAGACTTCCCGCGCTGGGGCTGCAGGAATGGAGGCATGATGTCGGACACGGGCAGTCAGCAATCTTTGGTTGCGGTCGTTATGGCCGGGGGACGGGGCACCCGGTTCTGGCCCCGCAGCCGCAATGCCCGGCCCAAGCAGTTCCTGGCCATCGTCGGCACCGAGACCCTGCTGCACCAGACCGTTCGGCGCCTGGACGGCCACGTGAACCCCGACCACATCTTCGTGGTCACCACCGAGGATCTGGCCGCGGAGACCCGGCGCATGCTGCCCGAGCTGCCCCCGGAGAACGTGATCGTCGAGCCCGAGGGCCGCAACACGGCGCCCTGCCTGGCCCTGGCCCTGGTGGAGATCGAGAAGAAGTTCCCCAACGGCGTCATGGCCGTACTTTCCGCGGACCACTGGATCGGGGACCGGGAGCTCTTCCTGGAGGACCTCGACCTGGCCGTGAAGCATGCCGCCTGGGAACACGAGCTGGTCACCTTCGGCATCAGGCCCACCTATCCCGAGACGGGCTACGGCTATATCGAGGCCGAAGGCCACGGTCCCGTCCTCAAGGTGAAGGCTTTCCGCGAGAAGCCACCCGTGGAGGTGGCCGTGCAGTACCTCGAATCCGGGCGCCACTACTGGAACGCCGGCATGTTCGTGTGGACCCTGGCGGACTTCCGCGCGGGTCTTCAGGCCCACGCGCCGGAAGTGCTGGCCCCGCTCGACACCTGGGTGCGGGCCGGGGCGGATCCGTCGACCCTCGCCGCCGCCTACCGTCAGCTGCCCAGGGTGGCCATCGACGTGGCCCTCATGGAAAAGGCCGCCTCGGTGGCCGTGGTGCCGACCCGCTTCCGGTGGTCGGACGTGGGCTCCTGGCCCGCCGCCATCGAGTTCCAGGAGACGGATTCCGAGGGCAATGTCAGCCAGGGCGAGACCCTGCTGCTGGACACCCGGAACAGCGCCTTCTTCGGCGGCAGGCGCCTCATCGCGGCGAGCGGCGTCGACGATCTCATCGTGGTGGACTCGGACGACGCCCTGCTCATCTGCCGCCGGGACCGCGCCCAGACCGTCAAGCAGATCGTGGAACGGCTCAAGGCCGAAGGCCGCGAAGACCTTCTATAGACTGAAGACTGAGGACACACACGATGCAAAAACCTGAAACCCTCCACGTGGACAAGCCCTGGTGGACGGGGCCCCGTCCGCGAGCCCAGCGGGCGAGCGGGAGCATGCCACAGACGTGGCATGCGATCCGGGGGTAGTCCCGGAGCCCCCCGCGAGGCGAAGCCGAGTGGCGATGATGAACGATCTTTTCCAGCGAGAGATGACGATGAAAAAACCTGAAACCCTCCACGTGGACAAGCCCTGGGGCTCCTTCGACCAGTACGCCCTCAACACGCCCTGCACGGTGAAGATCCTCACCTGCAACCCCGGACAGCAGCTGAGCCTGCAGCGGCACAGCCACCGCGGGGAACTCTGGGTGGCGCTGGATCCGGGGGTGGTGGTGGACCGCGACGGGGAGGAGCTGCGCCCGGCCGTGGGCCAGGAGCTCTGGCTGCCCCTGGGGAGCATCCATCGACTCCGCTGCGACGCCGGGAATCCGGCGCCGGTGCGTGTGCTGGAGGTCAGCCTGGGCCTCTTCGACGAGGCGGACATCGAGCGGCTCCAGGACGACTACGGACGCCGTTGATGCGCCTGGCCCTGGTCGCCATCGCGGCCCTGCCCCTGCTGGCCCAGAGTGGCGAGGAGATCCTGGCCCGGGTGGACCGGCTCCGCCATCCCTGGCCGGCGTTCACGGTGGAACTGACCCTGAAGGGTCCGGGCCAGGCCCAGCACTGGAAGGTTTCGGCCCGGGAGAACGGAGACGCCCGGCTGGACGGCCTCTCGCCGAAGGAGAAGGGCCGGGCGGTGCTGCTGCTCGACGACCAGATGTGGCTGCTGTTGCCGGGTTCGAAGCGGCCCGTGAAGGTCACCCCCCAGCAGCGCATGATGGGCCCCGCCGCCGGCGGGGATGTGGCCCGGACGAGGTTCCGCGAGGACTACACGGTGGAGTCGCTGCGCCCGGAAGTCATGGAGGGCCAGGCCTGCTGGCGGCTGGAGCTCCTGGCCCGACGTCCGGCCCTGAGTGCGCACCAGGTGGTTCTCTGGGTGGCCAGGGAGGGATCCTTGCCGCTCAAGGCGGAGTTCCATCTCGGTTCGGGCAAGCTGGCCCGGACGGCCCTGTTCGGTCCGCCGGTCCAAAGCCACGGCCAGTCCGTGCTCTCCTGGATGGCCATCCAGGAGCCTTCCGGTGCCCCGGCCCAAGTGGTCTTCGGGAACTGGAGCCGCGGCGGCGTGAACCCCGCCCTCTTCGAATTGCCGGGCTCCGTTCGGTGATAGACTCGGCGGTGAGGTGCCCGCAAGGGCTTCCCGCCACCAACCATCCCACCCCTTGACACCAGTCCCGTCTCTTGGGACTCCCGCATATCAGCCCCACCACTCGAAACCCCGCCAACCTAACCCTCTCGAAGCGCCCGTACCTCCGGGCGCTTCTTTTATGTCGTCCCGGGGGATCCTCCGGGGCTCAATGCCTGATCGATTCGGCCTTGGCCTTGTCCCTTGGCTTGGCTTTCTGGTGCTTGGTTTCGGCGGCGTCGTTGGCGGCAGATACCACGACGATGGAGATGCGCCGGTTCTGGGGATCGTTGGGCTCCTTGCCTTCGAGGGGGACGGTGTCCGCATAGCCCGTCACCCGCCGGACCTGGCCCGGACGGAGTCCACCAGCGGCACTTTCCATCACGCGGCGGGCCGCGTTGGCGCGGTCGGAGCTGAGTTCCCAGTTGGTGTAGCCCTGGTTGGAGTACTGGGAGGAGTCCGTGTGGCCGCCGATCACCACGCGGTTCGGGAGCTTGCCCAGCTCCCTGGCGATCTCCTTGAGGATGGAGAGGGTGTAGCTTTTCAGCTTGGCGCTGCCGGAATCGAAGAGGACGTGGGCGGCCTTGTCCTGGATCTGGATGCGCAGTCCCTCATCGGTGAAGTCCATGCTGATCTGGTCCTGGAAGGCCTGGAGCAGCTCGTCCTGCTGGAACGCCTTGTCGATGGCCTCCGCAGTCGCTTCCATGACCTTGTGCTCCTCCTCGGCGGCACCGGGTTTTTCCGCGGTGGTGTCGGCTCCGCCATCGGCATCCGGGCCCGGTGCCATGCCCCGGCCTCCGGGAAGAATGCCCTTGCCGTGGTTGGCCAGGATCTCCTTGCCCCGTTCGGTGTTGAAGAAGTTGGCATCCTGGAACATGCCCGCGATGCCCGCCTTGGTGTTCGCGTTGGCGCTGCTCAGCAGCCACATCAGGAGGAAGAAGGCCATCATGGCCGTCACCAGGTCGGCGTAGGCCACCTTCCAGGCCCCGCCGTGGGCCGCCGCATGGCCTCCCTTTTTCTTGACGAACCGGACCTTGATCTCGGGCTGTTGGTCAGCCATTACTCGTTACCTCGGCTTGATCTGCCGTACCACTTCCACCCGGAGCAGGGCATCGCCCCGCTTGAGGCGCCGTGGGTGGGTTGGGGGGCCTGCCCGTCATGATCATGGTCGCTATCTCGGCTTGATCTGCCGTACCACTTCCTCCAGTTCACCCGAACCTGGCCGCTCGGTGGAGGGGATGTTGCGCCGGGCGAATTCCACGGCGGTGATGGGGGCCGCGCCGTTGCCGAAGCTGGTGAAGCCGGAACGGATGCAGTTGAAGTAGTAGGCCTCCACGGCATTCACGGCATCGATGTTCTTGGCCAGGGGCTGGAAGACGCCGTAGGCCAGCAGGATGCCCAGGAAAGTGCCCACCAGGGCGGCGCCGACCTTGCCGCCGATGATGTTGGGTGGCTGGTCCAGGAAGCCCATGGTGATGACCACGCCCATGACGCAGGCCACGATGCCGAAGGCGGGGAAGGCATCGGCCAGGTTGGTCAGGGCGGTGCCGGGGGCGGCGTTTTCCGTGTGGTGGACGTCCAGGTCCGCGTCCATGACCATGTCGATCTCATCCATCTTGGCGCTGCCGTTGATGAGCAGCTTCATGGAATCGCAAAAGAAGTCCATGGCGTGGTGGTTCTCGGTGAAGGTGGGGTACTTCTTGAAGATCGCGGAGTTGTGCGGGTCGTTGACGTCCTGCTCCAGGGCCAGCAGGCCGCCCTTCTTGATGTTCACGTAGACCTCGTACTGCATCATGAGGACTTCCATGTACACGGCCTTGGTGTAGGGGCTGCCCTTGAGGGGTTTGGCGATGTCGGCCGCCACGCGCTTGAGGAGATTCAGGGGATTGGCAGCCAGGAAGGCCCCGGCGCCCGCGCCGAAGATGATGAGCCCCTCCGCGGGCAGGGGATGGATGAGCGCGTGGATGCTGCCGCCCTCCATCAGGTAGCCCCCGATGACCGCGCCAAAGACCACCACCAGTCCGATGATGAAAAACATGCTGCAGCTCCTGCCCATGTCATCGGCCAGGAGGGTCCGGGCCTGAATTCTGGTCTCGGTGGTCGAGCCGACGACTGGCACAATGGAAGGATTGGGAGGATTTATGACTACTGCCTCAACTCTGGGCCCCGTCGGCAGCTATGTGAAGCACCATTTCCGGCATTTCAACGCCGCGGCCCTGGTGGACGCCGCCGAGGGCTACCGGGCCTACCTGGCCCAGGGCGGGAAGATGATGGTGACCCTGGCGGGGGCCATGAGCACCGCCGAGCTGGGCCTCTCCTTCGCCGAGATGATCCGCCAGGACAAGGTGCACCTCATCGTCTGCACGGGCGCCAACCTGGAGGAGGACATCTTCAACCTGGTGGCCCACGACTTCTATGAGCGCGTCCCCCACTACCGGGACCTCACGCCCCAGGACGAGGCGGACCTGCTCGGCCGCCACATGAACCGGGTGACCGACACCTGCATCCCCGAGATGGAGGCCATGCGCCGCATGGAAAAGGCCATGCTGGACGTCTGGACCAAGGCCGACCAGGCCGGGGAGCGGTACTTCCCCCATGAGTTCTTCCAGCAGGTGCTGAGGTCCGGGGTGCTGAAGCCCGCGTACCAGATCGACCCGAAGCACTCCTGGATGCTGGCGGCGCTGGAAAAGAATGTTCCCATCGTGGTGCCGGGTTGGGAGGACAGCACCCTGGGCAACATGTACGCCGCCGCCGTCATCCGGGGCGAGGTGAAGAACGTCCACACTGTCCGCACCGGCATCGAGTACATGACCTGGCTGGCCCGGCACTACCAGGAGGTCACCAGGACCGCGACGCTCGGAATGTTCCAGATCGGCGGCGGCATCGCCGGCGACTTCCCCATCTGCGTGGTGCCCATGCTCCACCAGGACCTGGAACTGACGGAAGTGCCTCTCTGGGGCTACTTCTGCCAGATCAGCGACAGCACCACCAGCTACGGCTCCTATTCGGGCGCTGTGCCCAACGAGAAGATCACCTGGGGCAAGCTGGGCATCGACACGCCCAAGTTCATCGTGGAAAGCGACGCCACCATCGTGGCCCCGCTGATCTTTGCGTATCTATTGGGCTGGTAGAAAAGATAAAAGATCTCCACCAAGGCACCAAGACACCAGGTTTTTTGTGTTTTGCCTATCGCCGAAGGCAATGCGGAGAAAAACTGCCAAAGCAAGTTCTTCGGCTTTTCTTGGTGCCTTGGTGTCTTGGTGGTAAATCAGTTTTCTTGTGTTTTAAAGGTCGAACACGAGCAGCCGCGCCCCATGGCGCCCCTCCACGGGGATCACGCGGTGGGGCGCTGCTCCGGGCACCTCGAAGCTGTGGCTGATGAAGCGGCTGCCGGGCCTCATCTCGCGGCGCACCTTGGCCCAGAGGGCGGGCATGGGCACGGGGGAGAGGAAGGCATAGGCCACGTCGAATTCCGCGAGGTCCGTGCGCCACAGGCTGCCCAGGCGGATGCGGGCATTCTTGTGCGGCAGGCAGCGCAGCCAGGCCACCAGCCAGGTCAGGGGCGAGGCCTCCACGCCCAGGAACAGTCCGTCGGGCCGCGCCTTGGCGAGGTGGGCCACGGGGCCGCCGAAGCCGCAGCCCAGGTCCACGAAGCGCAGGCCCGGGCGGGCCTGAACCAGACCCTCCAGCTGCCTCCAGGCATCGTGGCTGGCGTGGTAGAGGGGCACGCGGCTGAGGAGGCCGCCCCCGAAGACCAGGGCCAGCGCCAGGAAAAGCCCCAGGTAGACCCAGGGGGGGATGGGGGCGGACCAGAGGGCCCGCACCAGGAAAGGCAGAGCCGCCTGCATGAAGACCCAGCGGGGGCTCAGGTCCAGGCCCCGGGACAGGAACACCGCCAGCACGGCCTGCAGCAGCACCCAGACCAGCGTCGGGAGCCGCAGCCCCATCCGCGCGAAGGCCAGCACCAGCGCGAAGGCCGAGGCCTGCGCCAACAGGGCGCCGAGGACCGGGGGCAGGCGGCGGAGGAAGGTCATGGGCCTCGTCCAAGAGGAAGGCGTTGGAGGTTTCCGGGCGAATGCCGCCGGTGGTGCCCCCGGGAATGCGCCAGCTCCGCGAGCCAGCCCCCGGGCTTGTTGGAAGCATAATGGGGATCCCACCTCCGCCGAAGCCTGGATCCCTGGGACGCCTGCAGCATCAGCACCGCTTGATCAGGAGCCGACATGACTGAAAAAACCAGAGTCTGCCTCGTCGGTGCCACCGGCTGGACGGGCCGGGCGCTCGTGGCCGCCCTCCGGGATTCGGATGCCTTCCAGGTGACCGGTGCCGTGGCTCGCCGGAGCGCGGGACAGGACCTCGGCCTGGCGACCGGCGGCTCCGCCTGGGGCGTATCCGTGTCGGCCACCGTCCAGGAGGCCCTGGGGGCCGGGGCCCAGGTTCTCATCGACTACTCCCACCCCACCGCGGTCAAGGACCATGTCCTGACGGCCCTCCGGCAGGGGGTGGCGGTGGTGGTTGGCACCTCGGGCCTCTCGCCCGCCGATTTCCAGGAGATCCGGGACCTCGCAGAGACCCGGGCCCTGGGGGTCATCGCCGCGGGCAATTTCTCCATCACGGCCGCCCTGGCCAAGCACCTCAGCCTCATCGCCGCCAGGTTCCTTCCGCACCGGGAGATCCTGGACTACGCCCAGGCCGACAAGCCGGACGTGCCCAGCGGCACCACCCAGGAACTGGCGGAGGGGCTCGCCCAAGTGCGGAAGAACGACCTCCTCAAACCGATCGAGGAGCTGCTGGGGCCCAGGGAGGCCCGGGGCGCCAGTGTGGCGGGCACGCAGGTCCACTCCGTCCGCCTGCCCGGCTACACCCTCGCCTTCGAGACCCTGTTCGGCCTGCCGGACGAGCGCCTGACGATCCGCCACGACGCCGGCAGCGGCGCCGGGCCCTATGTGGCCGGGACCCTGCTGGCGGCTGAGCGGGTGCTGAAGGTGCGGGGGCTGATCCGCGGGTTGGACCAGCTCCTGTTTGCGTGACCCGTGACCCTCGGCCGCTTTGCGCCCTCGCCCACGGGCCTCCTCCACCTCGGGAACCTGCGCACGGCGCTGGCCTCCTGGCTCTCGGCCCGGGCGAGCGGAGGGCGCTGGATCCTCCGCATGGAGGATGTGGACGGCCCCCGCTGCCACCGGGACCTGGGTGAGGCGCAGGTGCGCGACCTGGCAGCCCTGGGGCTGGAATCCGACGAGCCAGTGGCCTGGCAGTCGGGGCGCAGCGCGCACTATCGGGAGGCGCTGATCTGCCTGCACGAGGCGGAGCGGATCTATCCCTGCACCTGCACGCGGAAGGACCTGCGGGTGCTGGCCTCCGCACCCCACCCAGAGGACGGCCTGCGGGCCTACCCGGGCCGCTGCCGCGCGCGGCCCTGGGCGGGCTTCGAGCAGGCGCTTCGCCTGCGCCTTCCGGAGGGGACGGTGGCCTGGGGGGACCGGCTTCTCGGGACCCAGGAGGATGATCCGGCCCTCCTCACCGGCGACCCGCTGCTCTTCCGGCGGGACGGCTGCTTCGCCTACCACCTGGCCGTGGTCGTGGATGACGGCGCCCAGGCGGTGACCGAAGTGGTCCGGGGGGCCGACCTGCGGTCGGTGACTGCCACCCAGATCCGGTTGCAGGAGGCCCTGGGCTTGCCTCGCCCCGCCTACGCCCACCTGGGCCTGGTCAGGGCGCCGAACGGCAGCCGCCTGGGCAAGCGGGCGGGTGCCCTGGGGCTGGAGGCCCTGGGCGCCCGCGGCATCACCCCCGAAACCTGCCTGGGGTGGCTGGGCTGGAGCCTGGGCTGCCTGGACCGGCCCGAGCCTTGTGGCGCCGGGGAGCTCATTCCGGCCTTCGACTGGGCCCGGGTCCCCCGGCGCGACCTCCCTTTACCGGAGGCCTGGATCTAAGCGGGTGATCGGTATCATCGAAGGGAATCAGGAAATGAGCGGAGGCAAGCGGAGAAACTGAGGCCAGCGGAGCAAGACAGTTCCTTGCCTTTTTTCTCCGCTTTCCTCCGCTTATTGGATTTCATTAAAAACAAAGGACCCGGCACTCCGGGTCCTTTCAGGTATTTGGAAGGCCCGCTAGGCCAGCTTGTTCACTCTCTCGGTATCCCCTGCGGGGATACGCGAGACCACAAAACGAAGGACCCGGCACTCCGGGTCCTTTCAGGTATTCGGAAGGCCCGTTAGGCCAGCTTGTTCACTTTGGCGGCCAGGCGGGATTTGGTGCGGTCCGCGGCGTTCTTGTGCATGACGCCCTTGCGGCAGGCCTTGTCCACGAGACCCTGGGTCTCGGGCAGGAGCTTGGCAGCCTCGTCCTTCTTGCCGCCGGCGACGAGGGCCAGGAAGCCCTTGACGGCGGTCTTCAGGGTCGAGCGGTTGCTGCGGTTGCGCAGGCGGGCCTCGGCATCGTGGCGGGCCTTCTTGGCAGCGGACTTGTGATTGGCCATGATTCGGATCTCCAGCTTCCGGGGCGGCCCCCCGTACGGAGTCGGGGAAGCGCGAATGACCATCCTATCGCAATGAGCCCATAGGTCAAGGGCAAAAGGCGGGGTCCAAGGCTCATTCCACCCCTTCCAGAGGGAGCTTCCATGGGGCATGCTGATCGGAGGCGAATGGCCTCCGGAGAAGGATGGGGTCATGCCGCAGCAGAAACTGGAATCCGTCGTGGAGATGGCGGCGAAGGCGAAAGCCCTTCGCAGAGATGTCCTGCTGCAGGTCTACAAGGCCCAGAGCGGTCATCCGGGGGGCAGCCTCAGCTGGATCGACATCGGCGTGGCCCTCTACTACCACGAGATGACGGTGTTCCCCGAGGATCCGGCGAACCCTGGCAGGGACCGCTTCGTGCTCTCCAAGGGCCACGCCTGCCCCGCCCAGTACGCCCTGCTCGCGGACCAGGGCTTCTTCCCCCGGGCCTGGCTGGACACCTTCCGCCAGTATCCCACGAGGCTCCAGGGCCATGCCGAGAACCACTACACACCCGGCGTGGAGGTCACGACCGGCAGCCTGGGCCAGGGCCTGCCCCAGGCCGTGGGCATCGCCATCGGCCTGAAGGTCCAGGGGTCAGGCAGCCGGGTCTACTGCGTGGTGGGCGACGGCGAGAGCCAGGAGGGCGTCATCTGGGAGGCGGCCATGGCCGCACCCCACCACAAGCTCGACAACCTCTGCGTCTTCCACGATCTCAACGGCCTGCAGATCGACGGCGACGTGAAGAAGGTGATGAACATCAATCCCGTGCCGGACAAGTGGCGCGCCTTCGGCTGGGCCGTGAAGGAGATCGACGGCCACGACTTCACGCAGATCCAGGAGGCCCTGGCCTGGGCCCGCACGGTGAAGGGGCAGCCCGCGATGATCTGCGCCCGCACCGTGAAGGGCAAGGGCGTGAGCTTCATGGAGAACCAGGCCGGCTGGCACGGCGTGCCGCCCAAGACCGACGACTACGAGAAGGCCATGGCCGAACTGGCCGACTGAGGGCCTGAAGACCAAAGACTGGGGACTGAATGGAAGCCTTGCGACACACCTTCGAACGGCAGCTGGCGGCGGCCCTGCCCGGCGTGGAGGTCACGCTGGAGCGGCCCAAGTCCGGAGAGCTGGGCGACCTGGCCTTCCCCTGCTTCCGGGCCGCCAAGCAGCTGGGGCGGAATCCGGCGCAGCTGGCGCAGGGGCTGGCGGGTTCCATTTCGATCGAGGGCGCCACGCTGGTGGCCGCGGGCCCCTACCTGAACCTGAAATTGGCGCCCGAGACCCGGGCCCGGGTCGTGCTGGGCGCCATCCTGGAAGCGCCGGCGGACCGGCCCTACGGCTCCGGCCCGGCCAATGGCCGGAAGGTGATCGTCGAGTACAGCTCGCCCAACATCGCCAAGCTCTTCACCATCGGCCACCTGCGTTCCACCATGATCGGCCATGCCCTGGCCCAGGCCCACCAGTTCCTGGGCTATGAGGTCATCCGCCTCAACCACCTGGGGGACTGGGGCACCCAGTTCGGCACGCTGCTGGCGGCCTACACCCGCTGGGCCGAGGCGGGGAACGCCGACCTGAAGCTGGACTTCGACTGGGCCGAGCCCGCGCCCGAGAGGCGCCGCACGCCCCTGTTCCGGCTCTTCCAGCTCTACGTGCGCTTCCACGCGGAGGAGGAGGGCGACCCGGCCATGCGCGACGAGGCCCGGGGCTGGTTCAAGCGGCTGGAGGAGAACGATCCGAAGGCGCGGGAACTCTGGAAGCGCTTCCGCGACCTCTCCCTCGCGGAGTTCCAGCGCATCTATGATCGCCTGGGCGTGCGCTTCGACACGCTGGAGCAGGGCGAGGCCTTCTACGAGGACCAGCTCGGCCCCACCCTGCAGCGGCTGGAGGACGCGGGCCTGCTGGTGGAGGGCGAGAAGGGCGCCCGCATCGTGAACCTGGAGGACGTGGGCATCGCCACGCCCTGCCTGGTGCAGAAGGGGGACGGCACCAGCATCTACGCCACCCGCGACCTGGCCGCGGCGCTCTACCGGAAGGTGGCCTACGACTTCGAACGCTGCCTCTACGTGGTGGGCACGGACCAGGTGCTGCACTTCCAGCAGCTCTTCGCGGTGCTGGACAAGCTGGACCCCTGGTTCCAGGGCCGCCTGCTCCACACGCCCTTCGGCATGGTGAAGCTGCCCGAGGGCAAAATGAGCACCCGCAAGGGCAACGTCATCTTCCTGGAGGACGTGCTGGACGAGGCCCGGGACCGCGTGGCCGCCATCATCGAGGAGAAGAACCCCGAGCTGAAGGACAAGGCCGGGGTCTCAGAGATGCTGGGCATGGGTGCCGTGGTGTTCTTCGACGCCATGAACGACCGCGTGAAGCCCATCACCTTCACCTGGGACCGGGTCATCGCCCTGGACGGGGACACCGGGCCCTACGTGCAGTACGCCCACGCCCGCATCCTGAGCGTGCTGCGCAAGGCCGGCGGGGACTGGGCGGCCAAGGCCCAGGCGGGGGCACCCATGGGTCCCGTGGTGCCCTTCGAGACCCTGCAGCTGCCCGCGGGTCTGGATGGCGTTGCCGCACCCGAGGCCCAGGCCCTGCTGTTTGAACTGGCGGGCCTGCCCGGGGCCATCACCGCCGTCACCGAGGGCTGCATGGCCACGCCGCTCGCCCGCCAGCTGGTGGCCGTGGCCCGCTCCTTCAGCGGCTACTACACCAACTGCCCCATCCTGGCCCCCGAGAACGCGCCGGAAGTCCGCGAGGCGCGTCTCGCCCTCTGCGTGGCCACGGCCCGCGCCCTCCGGCAGGGCCTCTTCCTCATGGGCATCCAGGCCCCGGAGGAAATGTGAGCTGGGAAACAGAAAAAGACCACCACCAAGACACCAAGACACCAAGAAAGGATCTTTCAAACGACGAAGAAAGGGTTGCTGCCCTCTTTGTGGATGCGGCGATTAAGGTACATCGCGTTCTTGGTCCTGGGCTATTGGAAAGCGTATATGAATCCTGCCTTGCGCATGAGTTGCGGCAGCGGGGTCTGAAGGTTGAAACCCAAGTCCAAATTCCCATCGAGTACGAGGGACTACATCTTGATGGAGGGCTTCGGTTGGACATGCTCGTAAATGGAATCGCCATCGTTGAGCTAAAGGCGTTGGAAAAGCTACTCCCTGTCCACGATGCTCAACTGCTCACCTATTTGAAACTCGCGAATCGAAGGCTGGGATACCTTCTCAACTTCAATGTCCCCGTCATGAAGACCGGGATTTCACGGTTTGTTCTATAGCGCTCTTTTCAGTTCTTGGTGCCTTGGCGTCTTGGTGGTGATCGGTTGTTGTAGGAGTAGGCGATGACTAAGTATGTGTTCGTGACCGGTGGTGTGCTTTCGAGCCTGGGCAAGGGGATCGCGGCGGCCAGCCTGGGCGCGCTGCTGGAGGCCCGGGGGCTGAAGGTGACGCTCATGAAGATGGACCCCTACCTCAACGTGGATCCGGGCACCATGTCGCCCTTCCAGCACGGCGAGGTCTTCGTCACCGATGACGGCGCGGAGACAGACCTGGACCTGGGCCACTACGAGCGCTTCACCTCCGTGCCCACCACCCAGAACCACACCATCACCACGGGCCGCATCTACAACACCGTGATCCAGAAGGAGCGGCGCGGCGACTACCTGGGCAAGACCGTGCAGGTGATCCCGCACATCACGGACGAGATCAAGGGCGTGATGAAGAAGGTCGCCAAGGACATGGACGTGGTGATCGTGGAGATCGGTGGCACCGTGGGCGACATCGAGAGCCAGCCCTTCCTCGAGGCCATCCGCCAGTTCAAGCTCGAGGCGGGGCTCGGCAACGCCATCAACATGCACCTCACCTACGTGCCCTACATCAAGACGGCGGGGGAGCTGAAGTCCAAGCCCACCCAGCACAGCGTGAAGGAGCTGCGGGCCCTGGGCATCCAGCCCGACGTGCTGCTCTGCCGGGCCGATGTGGACATCCCCAGGGACCTCAAGGACAAGATCGCCCTGTTCTGCTCCGTCACGCCCGACGCGGTGTTCAGCGGCCGGGACGCCCACTCCATCTACGAGGTGCCCCTGAACCTGCACCTGGAGGGCCTGGACGCCAAGGTTGCCAGGCTGCTGGGCCTGGGGGAGAAGGAGCCGGACCTCAGCGCGTGGCAGAACCTCCTGCACCGCATCCGCAATCCCAAGGGCAGCGTACGCATCGGCGTGGTGGGCAAGTACGTGGAGTTCAAGGAGAGCTACAAGAGCCTCATCGAGGCCCTGCACCATGCGGGCTACGGGCTGGAGACGCACGTGGACCTGAAGTGGATCGAGGCCGAGGACCTGGAGAACCAGGATCCCGCCGCCTTCCTCCAGGACTGCCACGGGATCCTGGTGCCCGGCGGCTTCGGCGTGCGCGGGACCCGCGGCATGGTCAGGTCCATCCAGTACGCCCGGGAGCACCGCATCCCCTTCTTCGGCATCTGCCTCGGCATGCAGATGGCCTCCGTGGAGTACGCCCGGAACGTCGCCGGGCTGGAGGGGGCCGACTCCACCGAGTTCGATGACGCCCCGAAGCACCGCGTCATCTTCAAGCTGCGCGAACTGGTGGACGTGGAGGAGCTGGGGGGCACCATGCGCCTGGGCGCCTACCCCTGCCGCCTCGCCCCGGACAGCCAGGCCGCACGGGCCTACGGCACGACGGAGATCAGCGAGCGCCACCGCCACCGCTACGAGTTCAACCACGAATACCGGAAGGCCCTGGAGGACAAGGGCCTGCTGTTCACGGGCATGAGCCCCGACGGCGTGTTCGTGGAGATCGTGGAAGTGAGGGACCACCCCTTCTTCCTGGGCTGCCAGTTCCACCCGGAGTTCAAGAGCCGCCCCCTGAACCCGCACCCCCTCTTCACGGCCTTCGTGAAGGCCAGCGCCGCGAACCAAGGCTGAAACAGGGAAGGGGCGGGCCTTTGGGCCCGCCCCTTCTGCTTGGAACTGAATCCTGCGCTTACTTCCGGCCGCCCTTGGCCGCCCACTCTTCGAGCATGGCGGTGGTGACGGACTTGGGGCGCTCCAGGGCGTAGCCCAGGGCGCGGTCCCAGGTGATGTTGGCCAGCACGCCGAGGGCGCGGCCCACGCCGAAGAGCACGGTGTAGAAGTCGTACTCGGTGAGGCCGTAGTACCACTGGATCACGCCGCTCTGCGCGTCGACATTGGGCCAGGGGTTCTTGGTCTTGCCGTGCTCGGTGAGCACGCCCGGGGCCACCTTGTAGATCATGTTGACGAGCTTGAAGAGCGGGTCATTGGGCATGTGCTTGAGGCAGAACTCCATCTGCGCGGTGTAGCGGGGGTCGGTCTTGCGCAGGACGGCGTGGCCGTAGCCGGGGATGACGTGGCCGCTGTTCAGCGTGTCCCACAGGGCCTTCTTGACGTTGTCCTCGGTGGGTTCGGCGCCGCCGAGCTTGCCCTGGAACTCCTTGATCCAGTCCAGCACTTCCTGGTTGGCCAGGCCGTGGAGGGGGCCCGCCAGGCCGTTGAGGCCGGCGCTGAAGCTGTAGTAGGCGTCAGACAGGGCCGAGGCCACCAGGTGGGTGGTATGGGCGCTGACGTTGCCGCTCTCATGGTCGCTGTGGAGGATGAAGTACATCCGGGCCACATCGTCGTAGGGCTTGGCGATGCCCATCATGTGGGCGAAATTGGCGCCCATGTCGAGGCCGGCCTTCGGGGCGATGATGTCGCCATTCTTGTACTTCCAGCGGTAGATGAAGGCGGCGATCTCGGGCAGCTGGGCCACGATGTTGCTGGCATCCTCGTACATCGGATCCCAGTAGTCGTTCTTCTTCATGTCGTGGTACTTCTTGGCGAACTGGCTCTCCTTCTGGAGGGTCAGCATGGCGGCGGACAGCATCGCCATGGGGTGGCTGTCCTTGGGCATGGCCTTCAGCACGTCGAACACGTAGGAGGGCACCTTGGCGCGGCCCTTGAAGTCGGCGAGCACTTCATCCACTTCGGCCTGGGTGGGGATCTCGCCCGTCAGGAGGAAGTACCAGAAGGATTCCACGGTGGGGTACTCGCTGCCCGGGGCCTTCGGCAGGGCGGCAAAGGTCTCGGGGATGTTCATCCCGCGGAACCGGATGCCCTCCATGGGATCCAGGTAGGAGATGTCAGTCACGAGGGTGCGAACGTCCCGCGCGCCCCCGATACACTGGTCGATGGTCACTTCGTCGATGATGACCTTGCCGTGTTCCTTGACGAGGGCGGTGGTGCGAGGACGGTGCTCCTGGATTTTCTCCAGAAGCCGGGATTTCAGGCGGGTCATGGCTGACTCCACGAAAGAAAATGGTTGAGGGGTGGTGCTTGGAATGAGCAGGGTTGGATCATCATACGGGCATCGTCTATCAATGAAACAGGATTCTTTAACGACCGTTGGGATATTTTTGGGGACAAGTCCAGCGTTGAGAGCCGAGTATGGATGGAACAACCGGGAGAGGCCGTGACCTGCGTCAACCTGTGGGTGTTGGGAGTTGCAATGATCACCACCGGGCTGGTGGCCCAGGAAACGCCCCACCCCAACCGTCTGCCCTGGCTGTCGATCTTCCCGGAGCCCCTCCCGGAGGGCCTGAGCCAGGTCTCTCTGGAAGGCTCCAACCAGTTCCTGCGCACCAATCGCCAGGTCAGCCCTGACGGGCTGGCCCACGCAGAACTGGAGGGGGAGGACTGGCAGGTCACCTCCGACACCGCCTGGGCCCTGGGCCCGGGCCACCTGAACCTGCGCACCCGGCTCACCTACCGGTCCGCGGGCTTCATGGACCGGGCCATCATGAACTGGCATGACATGCTGGGCGTGGGCCAGGGGGGCCGGGACCAGGTCCAGACCTTCCTGGATGCCTATCATCTGGACCGCAACGGCGCCGTGGTCTTCGACCTGCGCAGCCCCCGCCTGGAACTCCAGGGCCTGGACCTGGCCTACGTGCTGCCCTGGGGCGACAGGCACGATGGGGGCCGCCTGGGGGGCTCCATCCAGCTGCCCACGGGGCACGAGGAGGTCCTGCAGAGCAGCGGCGGCACGAATTTCATGGCCGGGCTGGGCGCCTGGACGACCACCGGCCCCCTGCGGTTCTGGGCCCAGGGGGAAGACATCTGGATCAGCCTCCCCCAGGCCAGCCCCCTCCGCCAGGTGGTCAGCCGGGGGCAGTTCTGGCGGGCCTGGGTGGGCGCCCACTACCAGGGGTCCGGCGGTGGTTTCCTGCAGGGCTTCAGCCTGGACCTTTCCTATTCCTACAACGAGACGCCCTACTGGACCAAGCTGGTGCGCATCGACAAGTACGGCGCGCAGCAGACCTGGGTCTTCAGCCACGAGCGGCTGCCGAAATGGCGCTTCGGCCTGACCGAAAAGGCCGGCACCTTCAGCGCTCCGGAGATCACGTTCTTCACGACCTACCGCTACGGGGAATGAGGACGCCCCGCTAAACTAAATGGTTCGTGCCGGAGTCCCCATGCAGCCCAACCAGTACCGCGACGTGCGCCTCGAGAAGCTCGAGAAGCTGAAGGCCCTGGGCCTGGAGGTCTGGCCCCGGAAGGCGAAGCGCACCCATGGCCTCGCGGAACTGGCGGCGGCCTATGCCGACGCCGAGGCCTGGCCCAACGAGCGGTTGGAGGCTCTTGGACTCGTGGTGTCCGTCATGGGCCGTCTGCTCACCATCCGGGAGATGGGCAAGAGCGTCTTCGCGCACCTCACGGAGAACGGCGAGAAGATCCAGGCCTTCTTCCGCATGAACGACCTGGCCGAGTCGGACTGGGAGGTCCTGAAGCTCCTCGACATGGGCGATTTCATCAGCGTGACCGGGCCGCTCATGCGAACCAAGACCGGCGAGCTGAGCGTGCGCGTGAAGGGTGTCCAGTTCCTCAGCAAGGCCCTGCTGCCCCTGCCCGAGAAGTGGCACGGCCTGCAGGACAAGGAGCAGCGCTACCGGCAACGCTACCTGGATCTCATCTCCAACAGCGACGTGCTGAAGACCTTCCAGACCCGCTCCCGCATCGTGAGTGCCGTGCGGCGCTTCATGGAGCAGCAGGGCTACCTGGAAGTCGAGACGCCCATGATGCAGCCCATCCCCGGCGGCGCCACGGCCCGGCCCTTCACCACGCACCACAACGCCCTGGACATGGACCTCTACCTCCGCATCGCCCCGGAGCTGTACCTCAAGCGCCTCATCGTGGGGGGCTTCGAGAAGGTCTTCGAGATCAACCGCAACTTCCGCAACGAGGGGCTTAGCGTCCGCCACAATCCCGAATTCACCATGATGGAGATGTACGAGGCCGGCAGCGATCTGCGGGACATGATGACGCTCACCGAGAACCTCCTTTCCACCGTGGCCCGGGACGTGATGGGCTCCGAAGCGCGGCCCTGGGGCGAGCAGACGATCTCCTTCGCCGCCCCCTTCCGGCGGCTCACCATGAAGGACGCCATCGCCGAGTACGGCGCCATCGAGCGCCGCCTGCTGGAGGATGGCGACGGCGTGCGCGCCCTGGCCAGGGCCGTCCATGTGGAGGACGTGGATGCGAAAACCACAGGCGCCCTGCTGGGCGACCTCTTCGAGCACCACGCCGAGAAGCAGCTGCACCAGCCCACCTTCATCACGGACTACCCCATCGAGCTGTCCCCGCTCACCAAGACCCTGGAGGGCGATGACCGCTTCGTGGACCGCTTCGAGCTGTTCATCGGCGGCATGGAGATCGCCAACGCCTACTCGGAGCTCAACGACCCCGTGGACCAGCTGGGGCGCTTCCAGGCCCAGATGGACGAGCGCGAGGCCGGCAATGACGAGGCCATGCTCCTGGACCAGGACTTCATCACGAGCCTGGAGCACGGCTTCCCTCCCTGCGGCGGTGAAGGCATCGGCATCGACCGCCTGGTCATGCTCCTCACCAACAGCCAGAGCATCCGCGACGTCATCCTTTTTCCCTTGATGCGCCCCACGAAGCCGATCGAGACCGAAGAAGAGGAATAAGGATCCACCACGAAGACACTAAGACACTAAGAAGAGAAAGGTCCCTTTTCGCGCCTTCGTGTCTTCGTGGTGAATCAGTTGGTCTCTACAGATTCGTTGAGTCGATGTGACGGAATCGGGCTTGACCCGCTGGCATACTGGGAGTCGCGATCTTTGGAGGCCCCATGCCTGTCCCGATGCTTGAACTCGCGCCGCAGAATGCCGCCGTGAAGGCGAAGGTGCTGGAGGGGCTTTCGGGTCTCATCGACCGCTCGGCCTTCATCCTGGGCGAGAATGTGAAGGGCCTCGAGGCGGAGATCTCCGCCTATTCGGGCGCGGCCCTTGCGGTCGCCATGTCCAGCGGCACGGACGCCCTGCTGGCGGCCCTCATGGCCCTGGGCATCGGCCACGGCGATGAGGTGATCGTCCCCTCCTTCACCTTCTTCGCCTCGGCGGGCGTGGTCTCGCGGCTGGGCGCAACACCGGTCTTCATCGACCTCGAGCCCGCCACCTTCAACGCCACCGGCGCCCTGGTGGAGGCGGCCATCACGCCGCGAACCAAGGCCATCATGCCGGTCCACCTCTTCGGCCAGCTGGCGGACATGCCCGGCATCATGGCCGTGGCGAAGAAGCACGGGATCCCGGTGCTGGAGGACGCCTGCCAGAGCCTGGGCGCCAAGGGCTGGGGCAAGTCCGCGGGTGAGTTCGGCGACATGACCGCCTACAGCTTCTACCCCACCAAGAACCTCGGCGCCTTCGGCGATGCCGGCATGACCGCCATCCGGGAGGATGCTGCGCTCGCCGCGCGGGTCCGCCGAGTCCGGGTGCACGGCATGGAGCCGGTCTACATGCACCACGAGGTGGGCATGAACGGGCGCATGGACGAGTTCCAGGCCCTGGTGCTCCGGGCGAAGCTGCCCATGCTGGACGGCTGGCACGAGGGCCGCCGGAAGCACGCCGCCTGGTACCTGGAGCGGATGAAGGGACTGGGCGCCGACGAGGTGGTCCTCCCCCTCGAGGTGGTGCCCGATGGCCGGCACATCTACAACCAGTTCACCCTTCGGGTGAAGGGCGGCCGGCGCGATGCCCTGCAGGCCCACCTGAAGGAGCGCGGCATCGGCAGCGCCATCTACTACCCCATCTGCCTCCACGAGCAGCCCTGCTTCCAGGACCTCGGCTACCGGGCCGGCCAGTTCCCCGAGTCCGAGCGCGCCGCCAAGGAGGTGCTCAGCCTGCCCGTCTACCCCGAGATGACCGAGGCCATGCGGGCCGAGGTGGCCGGGGCCATTCTGGGCTTCTTCGGAAGGAAGTAGCCCCTAGCTCTGCTGGGCGACGTTGGCGGCGCTGACCCAGGCATCCAGGGCGGCCTGGGCGGCATCGTCCATGCCCAGGAACTGGATGCCGATCCCCACCATCTCCATGGGATCGGCGGTCGCAGGTCCGCCCAGGACATAGGAGACGGCGGCAAGGATGGGGGCCTTGGGCAGGTCCGGATGCGTCAGTTGCAGGTTGCCCAGCACGGCCCCCCGGTCAAAGAGCCTTGCGTCCCTCGCCCCGACCAGGGCGAAGCAGCCTCCGACACTCAGGTTCGTGATGCGCACATCCTCGTAGTGGTGGCCCTTGAGCTGGAAGGAAATGCCGAATTCGGGCCCGACGATGATGCGCAGCGTGTCGCGCCGGTCGGCGAAGGTGCTCATGGGGGCTCCGCGGGAGAGAAAATCCTTGCTTGGGTATCGGTCATTCCCGGGATAAACTCAACTTTCCGATTGGCCTGAACCCACCGGGGGACAGGGCGGGCTCAAGCAGCCCGGCCCTGACGGCGCAGGACGCCGTCTCACCCACGCGGGGACAACGCGAGCACCATGGCGCTGGCCGAACCCATCCACCACCCCTGGGAGACCCCATGGAAATCCTCCTCATCGAAAACGTGCCCCACCTGGGCGTTCGCGGCGATGTCGTAAACGTCAAGGACGGCTACGCCCGCAACTTCCTCATGCCCCGCAAGATGGCGCTGCCCGTCACGGCCGGCAACAAGCGCCAGATCGAGCTTGAGAAGGTGCGAGCCGAGAAGCTCCGTGCCAAGGAACTGGCCGACGCCAAGAGCCTGGCCGAGAAGCTGGAGGCCATCAGCCTCGCCGTAACCAAGAAGGCCGGCGAGAATGGCCACCTCTTCGGGTCCGTCACCAATGCGGATGTGGCTGAGCTCTTCAAGGGCAAGGGCTTCACCCTGGACCGCCGCGACATCACGGTCCCCCACGTCAAGGATGCGGGCACTTACGTCGTGGACGTGCGGCTCTACAGCGGCGTCCATGCCAAGGTGAGCCTGGAAGTCAGCGCCACCGCGGCCGCCGAATAGCGCCCGATCCATCCTGTCCCCCACCTGGCCGGTCCCCGCGGGGACCCTGGCCAAGCCGGGATTCGCGTGCCAGCGGAGTCCCGTCCACCCCATTCCAAGGAGTCCATCCATGGCCAAGACCACTTCCAAGCCCGATACCCTCGGCATCGCTGAGCTCGCTGCCAACCTCGCCGAAGCCCAGGACCTGTCCAAGGCCCGGGCCAAGTCCATCCTGGACGGTGTCCGCGACCACATGGTCGAGACCCTTCTCGCCGGCAACCGCGTCAACCTCTACGGCCTGGGCACCTTCGAAGTCCGCGCCACCAAGGAGAAGATGGGCCGCAACCCCAAGACCGGCGAGAGCATCAAGATCCCCGCCGGCCGCAAAGTCGTCTTCAAGACCGCGAAGGGCCTCAAGGATCAGATGTAAAGATCGGCAGTGAACGAAGCAGAAGGCCGCCCCTAGGCGGCCTTCGTCGTTATGGAGAGACGACTTTGCGGCCGTGCAAGGTCGTCTTCACCATCCGACCGAAGCCGAAGGCGAAGGGAGGATGGGGCCGCATCGGCTTAGCCGATGGCGGGGGCGTAGCCCCGAGGGCCTCAAGGATCAAATGTAACCGACCGCCGGGTGACGAAGCAGGCTGCGGGGCAGCCTGCGAAGTCGGGACCCGACGCGGAGGTTATGCCACCGACCCAGAAGGCCGCTGAAAGGCGGCCTTTTGTATGGAGCAGGCTGGTTTCTTGCTGCCGGCGAAGCTGGCAGCTCACGCCAGATCGCTTCGAAATCTTGCGCATAGCCGGGCCATCATGGATCCATGCCCGCCCTCGTCTACCTCCATGGATTCAGCTCGGCCCCGGGCGGGAACAAGGGGACCTTCGTCCGGCACTGGGCGGAGGCTCGTGGGATCGCCTTCCACGCCCCGGACCTCAACCTGCCCACCTTCGAGACGCTTACGCTCACCGCACAGGTGGAAGCCGTCGAGGCGCTCCTGAAGGGGCTTCCGGCCGCACCGGTGCTGGTGGGCAGTTCCCTGGGCGGCTTCATCGCCACGGCCGTGGCCCGGCGGGGCGCCCCCCTCCGCGCCATGATCCTGCTGGCTCCCGCCATCCACTTCGCCCGGCGCCGGATGACCAGCCCCGGCTGGGCCCGCTACCGGGAACGAGGGGAGATGGAGGTCTTTCATCATGGCGCCGGCAGGCCCCTGCGGCTGGGGCCGGAGCTCCTGCGGGACCTGCCGAACTGGGCGGACGACGAGGCCTGGCGCATCCAGGTCCCCACGGTGATCCTGCACGGGCGCTCGGACGAGGCGGTGCCCCTGGCGGAAAGCGAGGCCTATCGGGACCGGAACCCGGGCACGGTCCTGCATGTCCTGGAGGATGACCATGGGCTGTTGGCGTCCCGTTCCCTGGAATGCCTGCGAACCGAGTTGGAAGCGGCGTTTGGCTGAGAGGATGAGCTACCTGGTGGAGCTCTTCCCGGCAGGGTTGCCAGGTGGAACCTCCGAAGCCTAGGAACCGAATTCCGCCGGGCTCAGGGACTGCAGGTACTTCGTGAGCACCTTCTGCTTCTCGTGGCCGGCCTTCACCTTCTTCTGGTAGATGGAGAAGCGGTCCTCGGCGGGGCAGATGGCCGGGAACAGCGCCTCCAGGGCGCCGCGCCGCAGTTCCTCCAGCACGCTGTACCGCGGCACCAGCAGGACGCCCATGCCTTCGATGGCCGCATGGATCATGGCGCGGATGTGGTTCAGCTCGATGATCCGCTCCAGCTGGGGCTGCTCCGCCTCCGGCACGGCCAGGAGGAAGCGGTTCCACCAGGCCCCGGCCTTGTCGATGGAGAGGATGGCAACCCTTGAGAGGTCCGCCGGAACCCTCAGGCGGTGGGCCTTGCGCAAGGCGGGGGCACAGGCCACCACATAGGTCTCCCGGAACAGGGTCGTCTTCTTCAGGGAGGGCAGGGGGTGCTCCAGGCAGTCGATGATCAGGTCGAGGTCGTCCCGGAGCAGGGGCGCCAGCAGGTCGGGCCGCAGGGTGAAATCGACTTCCAGTTCCGGATGGGCGGCGAGGAAGGGTTGCATGTGCCGCATGAGGATGCTGCTCCCGAACTCCACCGTGGCCCCCAGGCGGAGCCGGCCCCGGGCATGGGGCTGGTGCCGCCGCAGGTCGTCGGCCGCGGCGTCGAGGGTGGCGAAGACCTGCTCGCAGGCCAGGTAGAGGCGCCGGCCCTCTTCCGTGAGCCCCAGTTCCCGTCCCCGGCGGTCCAGCAGGGGGGTCCCGGCCAGCCCCTCCAGCTTGGTCATGGCGTGGCTCACCGCGGACTGGGTCCGGTTCAGGCGATGGGCACAGGCGGTGAAGCTGCCGGTCTGGGCGAGCGTGTAGAAGGTGCGGAGCTGGGCCAGGTCGAGCAGGGGGTCCATGGGTATGAATTCTATGCATGTCCCGGGCGGATCGCCTGGATCTCATTGGATGGCCTGGATTCCCGATAAGCTCAGCACCCTTCCCTGAGGCGCTCCTTGTCCGGGCCAGACCCCTCTCCGCATTCCCTGGATCCTCCGATGGCCCTGGAACCGAGGCCCTCGGGCGAGGCCCTGTCGAGCCGCCCGGGTCGGCTCCCGGGGGTCATTCTGGTGGGCGCCTGGCTGCTGGTGGCCTCGGTCCATCTGGTGCTTCGGCCCGAGCGGCGGCTGCTGGTCTGGCCCCTCGGGTACCTGCTCCTGGAGGCCCTGGCTTGCGGGAGCTTGGCCTACCGGGCCTGGACGACCCCGGGACAGGGGCGGGTGGCCTGGTGGCTCCTGGCCGCCTCGGCCTTCCTGGAGGTGCCGAACCTCCTCTTCACCCTGCTCGACCTCCAGGGCGACCACCCGGATTGGATGACCAGGCTGCCCAGCTACCTGGGGCTGGTCACGGGGTTCCTGGTCCTGGCCGGGATCCTGAGTTTCCCCCGGGGCCGGGAACGGGGGGGGCGGTTCCGGCGCCGGATCCTGGATGCCCTGATCTTCGCGGTCTCCCTGTTCTTCCTGCTCTGGGTGATGGGCATCCAGGCGTCCCTCCGGACGGCCGCCGAGGGCGTGGGACTCCGGGTCCTGGTGGCCTACCTGAACGTGGCGCTGCTCGGAGGCGGCCTGGTGTTCATGACCTCGTACCACCCCGACCGCACTCGGGGTCCCCTGGGCTGGCTGGCGGCCTCGGGGCTGGCCTGGCTGGCGGCCATCTCCTGCTGGACCCTCGCGGGTCTGCCCAGCATCCTGGCCACCACGCCCTGGATCATCCTGGCCGGCGCCATCCCCCTGTTCCAGGGACTGGCGGCCTGGTCCCCCCGGCCGGTGGAGGAGGCCCTGGTGGCGGTCCACCCCGAGCCCAGGCTCGGAGGGCTGCTGCCCTACGTGCCGGTGGTCGTCGCCATCCTGGTGCTCGCCGGGCTCCTGGCCTGGTCGCCCCGGCAGGCCACCCGGGAGACCTATGCCATCTTCCTGGTCATGGTGGTCCTGCTCCTGGTCCGGCAGGTGCTGGCCATCGAGGACCTCGAGGCGGCCCGGAGAACCCTCGAGGACCGGGTCCTGCATCGGACCAGGGCCCTGGAGCAGGCCCAGGCGACCCTGCTCCGGACCGAGCGCATGAACGCCCTGGCCCTCATGGGGGCCGGGCTGGCCCATGACCTCAACAACCTCCTGGGTGTCATCAAGAACTCGGCGGAACTGGCGGTCATGGAACCGGAAGGGGGTGACCCGGCGGTCTCGCGGAATCTCACGCGGATCGCCACGGCCGCCGACCAGGCCGCCCGGCTCACGGGCCGCCTCATGGGATTCGCCCGCCGGGAGTCGGAGGCGCTCTCCCTCATGGATGTGGTGGGGGAGATCCGGGAAATGGAGTCGATGCTGCGCCTCCTCTTGCCCCGCTCCGTGAGCCTCCAGCTGGAGTTTCCCGTCGACGACGGGGTGCTGGTGCGCAGTTCGAAGCTGCGGCTGGAGCAGATGCTTGTGAACCTGGTGGCCAATGCCGGGGGCGCCATGCCGGAGGGCGGGAGGCTCACCATCTACGCGGGGGCCGATGGCCCCGGCACCGGGGACACGCTGATCGAGGTGGCCGATTCCGGCATCGGCATGACGCCCGAAGTCCTGGAACGCATCTTCGATCCCTTCTTCACCACCAAGCCCTCGGGCAAGGGCGTGGGGCTGGGCCTGCCCTCCCTCAAGGCCATGGTGGAAGAGGATGGCGGCCGGCTGGAGGTCTCGAGCGAGCCCGGGCGGGGCTCCCGGTTCCGGATCTTCCTGCCGAGGGTGCCGCAAGGCATCTCCAATTGAAATGAATGAATTTCATTATTATTGTGAAAAAAATGAATGATATGGGAGGTGGGAAAGGCGATACAAAGGGATTCTGGAGGTGAGGCCATGCGGAAGGTCTTGAGCGCTTTGGGTATTTCGGATGTGAACCCGGGCGGCTTCTCCGGCAGCTGGATGGGGGGAGGCAAGGCCCAGCCCGTCCTGTCCCCCATCGACGGCGAGCGGCTGGCCACGGTCCAGAACGTCACGCCCCAGGAGTTCGAAGCCATCCTGGCGGGGTGCCACCGGGCCTTCGCCAGCTGGAAACTGGTGCCCGCCCCCAAGCGCGGCGAGGTGGTCAAGGAGATCGGCGACGAGCTCCGCCGGAACAAGGCGGCCCTGGCCGAGCTGGTCACCCTGGAGATGGGGAAGACCCTCCGGGAGGGTCTGGGCGAGGTCCAGGAGATGATCGACATCTGCGACCTGGCCGTGGGCCTCTCGCGGCAGCTCTACGGCCTCACCATGCCCAGCGAGCGCCGGATGCACCGCCTGCAGGAGCAGTGGCATCCCCTGGGGGTGGTGGGCGTCATCACGGCCTTCAACTTCCCCGTGGCCGTGTGGAGCTGGAACACCGCCATCGCCCTGGTCTGCGGCGACACCGTACTCTGGAAGCCCTCCTCCAAGGCGCCGCTCACGGCCATCGCCTGCACCCGCATCGCCGAGAAGGCCCTCCGCAAGTTCGGCTTTGATCCCGCCATCTGCAGCCTGGCCATCGGCCGGGGCAGCGACATCGGGGACCTGATCAACACCGATCCCCGCGTGGCCCTGGTATCCTACACCGGGTCGGTGCCCGGCGGCCGCCACGTGGGCGGGCTGGTGCAGGCGCGCTTCGGCCGGCACATCCTGGAGCTGGGCGGCAACAACGCCGTCATCGTGAGTGAGAATGGGGACCTGGACATCGCCCTTCGCTCCATCTACTTCGGTGCCATCGGCACCTCGGGCCAGCGCTGCACCTCCACCCGCCGGGTCATCGTCCACGAATCCATCTTCGAGACCTTCAAGACCCGGCTCCTGGAGCTCTATCGCAAGACCCCCATTGGCGATCCGCTGGAGGACAAGTACCTCATGGGCCCCCTCGTGGACGCCGGGGCCGTGGACACCATGCTGGCCGCCATCGAGACCGTGAAGGCCCAGGGCGGGAAGATCCTCTGCGGCGGCGAGCGGCTGCCCCATCCGGGCGGCTGCTACGTGACGCCCTGCATCGCCGAAGTCTCCGGCAACCTCCCCATCGTGCAGGAGGAGACCTTCGCCCCGGTGCTCTACCTCATGACCTACAAGACGATCGAGGAGGCCATCGCCCTCCAGAACGGCGTGCCCCAGGGCCTCTCCAGCGCCATCATCACCAATGACCAGCGGGAGAGCGAGCTGTTCCTCTCCGTGAGCGGCAGCGACTGCGGCATTGCCAACGTGAACACAGGCACCAGCGGCGCCGAGATCGGCGGGGCCTTCGGCGGCGAGAAGGAGACCGGCGGGGGCCGCGAAAGCGGGTCCGACGCATGGAAGGCCTACATGCGTCGCCAGACCAGCGCCCTCAACTTCAGCGGCCGGGTCGAGCTGGCCCAGGGCATCACGCTCGACATCTGAGCCCCCCGTCGCGAGTAGAATTCAACCCGTCGTAGTCATCATTGAGAGGTGAACCATGTCCCTCGGCATCTTTAAAGTGCCCCATCCCATCAACGAGCCCGTGAAGGGCTATGCCCCCGGCTCCCCGGAGCGGGCCAGCCTCGCCGCCAAGGTCAAGGAGATGGCCGCCCAGAAGATCGAGATCCCGCTCATCATCGGCGGCAAGGAAGTCCGCACCGGCAGGCTGGCCAAGGCGGTCATGCCCCACGACCACGGCCACGTGCTGGCCGACGTCCACCTGGGCGGCGAGGCCGAGGTCAAGCTGGCGGTCGAGGCCGCCGCCAAGGCCAAGGGGGAGTGGGCGGCCCTGCCCTGGGAGGCCCGGGTCTCGATCTTCCTCAAGGCCGCGGACCTGCTGGCAGGCCCCTATCGCGACGTGCTGAATGGCGCCACCATGCTGGGCCAGAGCAAGACCTGCCACCAGGCCGAGATCGACAGCGCCTGCGAGCTGGTGGACTTCTACCGCTTCAACAGCTTCTACTACGAGCAGATCCTCCGCGAGCAGCCCGAGAGCGGCCCAGGCATGTGGAACCGCCTGGAGCACCGGCCCCTGGAGGGCTTCGTCTTCGCCGTGACACCCTTCAACTTCACCTCCATCGCCGGCAACCTGCCCACCGCCCCGGCCCTGGTTGGCAACACCGTGGTGTGGAAGCCCGCCAGCACGGCCCTCTACAGCGCCCACTTCCTCATGAAGCTCTGGAAGGAGGCGGGCCTGCCGGACGGCGTCATCAACATGGTGCCGGGCAGCGGCGCCGCCATCGGCAACCCCGTCCTGTCGAGCTCCCAGCTGGCGGGCATCCACTTCACGGGCTCCACCGGAGTCTTCAACGGCATGTGGCGCACGGTGGGCCAGAACCTGGAGAGCTACAGGGGCTACCCGCGACTCGTGGGCGAGACCGGGGGCAAGGACTTCATCGTGGCCCACCCCAGCGCCGATCCCCTGGCCCTCACCGTGGCCATCGTCCGGGGCGCCTTCGAGTACCAGGGCCAGAAGTGCTCCGCCGCCAGCCGCGCCTACGTGCCCAGCAACCTCTGGCCGAAGGTGAAGGAACTGCTCGTCCCCATGGTCGAGGGCATCCGGATGGGCGACATCCAGGACCATTCCAACTTCATGGGCGCCGTCATCGACGCCAATTCCTTCCGCGACCAGAAGCAGGCCATCGACGAGGCGAAGGCCTCCAACGACGCCTCCATCCTCGTGGGCGGCCAGTACGACGACAGCAAGGGCTACTTCGTGCGGCCCACGGTCATCCTGGCCAGGACCCCCGGCTACCGCACCATGTGCGACGAGCTGTTCGGGCCCGTGCTCACGCTGCACGTCTACGACGAGACCAAGTGGGAGGAGACTCTGGACCTGGTGGACACCACCAGCCCCTACGCCCTCACCGGCGCCGTCTTCGCCCAGGACCGCTACGCCGTGCAGCAGGCCCTCGCGAGGCTGCGCCACGCCGCGGGCAACTTCTACATCAACGACAAACCCACCGGGGCCGTGGTGGGCCAGCAGCCCTTCGGCGGGGCCAGGGCCAGCGGCACCAACGACAAGGCCGGTTCCATGCTGAACCTCCTGCGCTGGATCAGTGCCCGCACCATCAAGGAGACCTTCGTGCCTGCCACGGACTACCGCTATCCCTTCATGCAGTAGGCTGCACCCGTTTTGAGAAGGGCGCTCCGTCGGAGTGCCCTTCTCTTCGCCACCGTCTGGCCATGACCCCTGTCACGACGGTCCCTGGCCCGGCGGGTCGTGGCAGACTGGGCGGATCGAAAGGCCTCCATGGATCAGCCCATCCCCTTCCGCGAGAAGTACGCCTTTCCTGCCACCTTCTGGAACGCGAACGTCACGGAACTGTTCGAGCGGGCGGCCTACTACTCGATGGCGAGCTTCATCGTCATCTACCTCGGGCGGCTGGGCCTGGGGGACTACTGGCCCAGCACGCTGAACGGCGTGCTCTGGTTCCTGGTCTTCTTCCTGCCGATCCTCAGCGGCACCATCGCCGACCAGATCGGGTTCCGGAAGAGCCTGCTCCTGGCCTGTGTGCTGCTGGTGGCCGGCTATTTCCTGATGGGCTACCCGGTCTGGTTCGGCGGGCAGATCCTGGCCCTGCAGGCCGCGAGGGAGGTCACTGCGGGTCCGGGCGTGATGGTTCCCGTGGCGGCGGCGATCCTGCTGATCGGCGTCGGCGGTTCCTTCGTGAAGCCCTGCATCGCGGGCACTGTGCAGCGGACCCACCTGGGCAAGGCCACCCTGGCCTTCGCCATCTTCTACACGGTGATCAACATCGGCAGTGTGTTCGGGCGCCTCGCGGCCTTCGTCGTGCGGACGAAGCTGGGACGGCTCGACACCATCTTCACGGTGTCCATGGTGGCGGCGGTCCTGGCCTTCCTCACGGTGCTGCTGCGGTACCGGGATCCCGAATCCACCCCGGACCCTGGCAGGCCCAGGCGCACCGTCTCCGAGGTGCTCATGGGCATGGTCAAGGTGCTCGGCAGCGGCCGCTTCGCCCTGTTCCTGCTGGTGAGCAGCGGCTTCTACTTCATCTACAACCAGGTCTACAACGTGCTGCCGCTCTATGTGAAGAAGACCGTGGAACTGAGCCCGGCCATGGACCTGTACACCATGGCCAATCCCATCACCATCGTGCTCTTCCAGCTGCTCATCACCAGGCTCTTCGGCAAGCTGCCGCCCATCAAGTCCATCATCATCGGCACCGTGATCATCGGCCTCGCCATGCTCATCAACGTGGCCCCCCTGTTCATGGCGGGCGGGGTGACGGTCCGGGTCTGGCTGCCCCTGGGCAGCCTCTTCGTGGTGATGACCGTGGCCCTCATCGCCTTCGGCGAGCTGTTCGCCGCCAGCCGCCTCTACGAGTACATCGGCTCCCTCGCGCCCCTGGGCCAGGAGGGCCTGTTCCTGGGCTACGCCAACCTGCCCATGGCCATCGGCAGCCTGGTGGGCGGCCCGGCCGGAGCCTGGCTCTTCCACCGGGTGATGTGCGCCGGGGCCCTGAGGCAGCCGAACGGCCTGCTGAGGCTGGATCCCAGGGCCGCCGCCACGGGCTGGATCATCCTCACCCTCTTCGGCCTCGGCAGCGCACTCAGCCTGTGGTTCTACAACCGGTGGCTGCGGCGGCAGCCCGACCTCAAGCCCCCGGGAGAAGCGCCGTGATGGCGGCCTGGAGTTCCCGGAAACTGAAGGGCTTGGCGAGGATGGTGACGCCCGTATGGGACCGTGCCAGGTCGATGGCCCGCTGATCCGCGCGCCCCGTGGACAGGAGGATCGGGACCTGGGGCAGGGTCTCCCGCAGCTTCGGAAGGGTCTGGGGGCCACCCCATCCGGGCATGTTCATGTCGAGAATGACCAGGTCGGGCCGAAGACCGCCCCTCACCAGCTCCAGAGCCTGTTCGCCGCTGGTTGCGCCATTGACCCAGTGCCCCATGACCTCCAGGAGCGCGGTGACGGAGGCATGGATGAGTTCGTCGTCGTCCACCAGGAGGAGGTGCAGGGAATCTCTAGATGGACCTGTCTCAAGGGCTCCGGTGGCCGCGGGGCCCGGATCGGCTTTCACGGTCCGGAACCGCATCTCGAGCAGCGTGCCCTGGCCCAGTCGGCTTTGGATGTTCAGCTGGCCATGGTGGGCCTTCACCGTGCTGTAGACCAGGGAGAGCCCCAGGCCCGTCCCCTTTCCATGGGGCTTGGTGGTGAAGAAGGGCTCCAGGGCATGCTCTAGGATTTCGGGCGACATGCCTGTCCCCGAGTCCTCCACGGCCAGGAGGACTTCCCCATCCGGCAGGCCGCGCGTCCTCAGCCTGAGCCGGCCCCCATCGGGCATGGCATCCACGGCGTTCACGCACAGGTTCATGACCATCAGTCCGAGGGCGTCCGGGTCCCCGAGGATGGGGTCCGCGCCCGGGTCGAGCTCCAGGCCCAGGGTGATGTTGGCGGGGATGGTCCGTTCCAGCAGGCGGGCCTGGTCCTCGAGGAGCTCATTGAGGGAGAGGGCTCGCTCCCCCGCGACGTCCTTGCGGGCGAAGTCCAGCAGGCTCTTCACCACGTTCCGTCCCCGCAGGCAGGCCCGGGTGATGGTCTCGAAGGTGTCGTGCAGGCGCGTGCCCTCGGGCTCGAGGTCCAGATGGGTGGTCGAGAGCCCGAGGATGGCCCCCAGCACGTTGTTCATGTCGTGGGCCAGGCCGCCGGCCAGGTTGCCAAGGCTCTCCATCTTCTGGGCCAGGCGCAGGGTCTCCTTGGTCTTGATCTCATCGGTCACGTCGCGGGTGACCGCGAGGCTTCCGAGGTAATTCCCCCGGGCGTCGTACCGGGGGACCGCCGTGACCTGGAGGGTCCGGTGCTGGCCATCCCTGCGCCGGATGCCCTGTTCGTAGGAACCCACCTTCCCCTGCCTTCGCTGGGAGGTGTGGTTCGTGACCTGGTTCCATTCCTCATCATCCAGGAAACTCCGGAGGCTCAAGCCGACCAGTTCGCCCGGGCCCACGCCGAACATCCGCTCCGCGGCGGGATTCGCCATGAGGAAGGTTTCCGACTCGTCCACGATGGAGACCCCTTCGCCGAGCAGGTCCAGCAGTTCCCGATGGTGGAGCTCGCTCTGGCGCAGGGCGGTCTCGGCGGCCTCCTTTTCCGTGAGATCCCGGAAGAAGGCGATGAAAATATCCTGGCCAGGCACATAGGTGACGGAGACCTCCACCGGGAAGGTGGTCCCGTCCTTCCGTCGGTACCTGGACAGGAACCGGTCAGAGCCCTCTCGCTTGATCTTCTGGGCATGGGCCTGGGTCTCAGCCCTGGTTTCGAGGGATTCCAGGTCGCTGATGTGGAGGGCCAGGAGCTCCTCCCGCAGGTACCCTGTCATCCACAAACAGGCTTCGTTGGCGTCCAACACCGCGCCATCGGCGCCGACCACGTGGTAGCCGTCGAGGTTGGTCCGCAGCAGGGCCCGGTATTCCTCCGCCTGGGCCAGAGCCTTCATCTCCTGGAGTTCGAAATGGATGGCGTTGCGCAGGATCAGCGCGAACACCGGCGACAGGGCGCTCAGGAGCCTGATCACGTCATCCTGGCGCTGGAGGTCCAGGTGGTTCAGCGCAAAGAGGGTGCCCACGCGCTGCTCGCCGACCCGAAGGGGCGTCATGCTCAGGGAGGAGATGTCCAGCCGCTCCAGGATGGGGCCCATGGCCGGCGGAGCGGAGGATCTGAGGAACAGGGTGGACACGGCAAGCTCAGGCTGGAGACTCAGCAGCTGGGCCAGCCCATGGATCAGGGCTTCGCTGCGGGCCCGTTCGGGCTCCAGGGCCACGATCCGGGGCGTTCCGACAGGGCCGGGGGCGCCGTGCTCGACCAGCACGACGGTCCGGACGCCCATGAGCTCCCGCAGCTGCCGCGTGAGGAACTGCCCCATCTCACCGGGGCTCTCCGAGAACTTCAGGATCTCCTCCAGGAAGTCCGAGATCAGGAACTGGACGGCCGCGTCGCCTGGCCGGGGGCTGGATTCAGTCATGGTGGTTCGCGGAGAGGGCAGCCCGGTGGAGGCTGGCGAGCAGGGGCTCGAGGGTTACCGGCAGGATCTCGAAGGGCAGGCCCAGGAATTCGCTGGCCTCCTGCAAGGTTTCATGGGGGACCGGCAGCAGGCCGGTATCGAGGTAGATCAGCCGCGTGTGCAGCTCCTGCATGAAGGTCCTGGCGCAGGGACCCAGCAGGCCCAGCTGGCTCACGAAGACCTGCTTCCAGGACAGGGCCCACTCGGGCATGAGAAAGAAGGCCCCCTCCTTCCGGAGGCGCCGGTAGGTCTCGCGGCCCAGGATGATCTCGCAGCAGTTGATGCCCTCGGTCCGGGCCGTTCCCGGCTCGGATTCGAAGGTGTCCATGTGGCCGCAGCAGTCCCCGTAGGCCAGCACCACCTCCCGACCGGGTTCCCCGTTCCGGGCGGCTCCCAGGACCTCCTGGAGGCGGGTTTCCAGCCTGGCAGGGACCAGGTGGAGCATGGAGTTGAGGAACTCCACCGGCAGGTCGAGGCGACCGGAGGCCTGCAGGGCCTCGATCTCCTTCCGAAAGATGGAGCAGGAGATGCACAGGTGGCCGGCCTCGGGGCTCATGGCTTCGTCCCGCCCGCACGGCACACGGCCTCGGTGATGGCGGCGATGCATTCCTGGGGCGTGTCGAACTGGATGTCGGCGCTGCAGGTGGCCAGGATGAACTGGCGGTCCGTCCCCCGCTGGGCGAAGGCTAGGTCACACTGGGCCTGGACCTCCTCGGGCCGGAGGTCGATCAGGCCCGGGCCGTTGAGGTTGCCCATCACGATGGGCCCCGGGCCGAGCGCCGCCCGGGCGGCCCCCAGGTCCTCGGCCACGTCGATGAAGTAGGCCACCACGTTGGGCAGTCCCCGGAACCGGGCCAGTTGGTCGGCCAGGGGGCAGCCCCCATGGTGGAAGATGACGGGGCCGGACAGTTCGGTCAGGGCTCCCCTCAGGTTGGGCAGGGTCAGGGTCTCCGCCACCGTGTCTGTGACGATGAAACCATTGGCCAGGTTCGCGGTCAGGGCGAGGCCCGTGGCCCCGTCGCCGAGCATGGCCTGGCCCAGCTCCAGGAAGAAGGGCGTCAGGCGGTCCAGCAGGGCCTGGGCCACCTCCGGCTGGAAGAGGAGGGCATCGATCCAGGCCTCCAGCCCGATGACCAGCGGGGGGATGTCCGCGGGGCTCACCAGGACGCCAAAGATGGGCACCTCGCCCGCATAGGCCTTGGCCAGGATCCGGATGGTCTCCCGCAGGTAGAGCAGCCGGGGATGACTGTCCACGTCCGGCAGGGGGAGCTTCAGCATGTCTTCGGCGGAGCTGGCGGCGAACCGGGAGACGTTGGGCGCCTGGCGGGGGCGCGCGTGCCAGGCGCTCCCGAAGGCCTCCCCGAGGGCCGGCACGAAGAAGGGGCTGATGAGCAGGTCGGGGCTGAAGGTCTCGCGGACGGCCATCTGGCCCTCGGCGTAGAGGTCAGCCCGGTTGTAGTGATCGTCCAGGGAGGCACCCGTCAGACGGGCCCCGTAGAGGCTCGCGTTGATGAAGAAGGCCGGCCGGTCCGTGGGCTGATCCTGGAGGGCGGCCAGGATCCGTTCCAGGCTGTTCATGGGCGCGACGCCTGGACGGGATCCAGGCTCAGGGACCGCTGCCACAGGGCCCCGAACAGGGCGGAGGCCTCCACGGCGCTGGCGGCGGTGCCGTCGCCGCCGAAGTCGGCCACCAGCTCGGGCCGCAACTTGAAGACCGCGCCGCCCACCGCCAGCTGGAGCCTCCCGTTCAGGCCCCGCCGATCGATCTCCGCCCGGAGCTTCACCACGTTCTTGGCGGTGGTGTACATCATGGCCGAGGCGCCGATGACCCGGGCCCCGGTCTCCTCCGCCAGGTCCACAAACTGTTCAGCGCTCACGTCCACGCCCAGGTCGCGGACCTCCCAGCCGTCGGTCCGCAGGAAGGCGGCGATCATCTTCCGGCCGAGGGGGTGGAAATCATCCTCGACATTGCCCAGGACCACGGGGCCCTTCATGGTCCGGGCCCCATCGAGGGGACCGGCCTCCTCCAGCAGCCGCGAAAGGACATCCTCGGCCACCTTGGAAGCCACATAGCCCGTGGCGAGGGAGACTCCGCCATGGCCTTCGGCCCAGATCCTGCCGAAGGTCTCCAGGGCCGGGGAGAGCAGTTCAGACACCACCCGGCTGAAGGAGCGTCCCCGGGCCCAGTCCTCGATCACGGCGTTGGCGCCGGCCCGGTCGGCCCGCTCGATGGCATCCAGAAGTTCCTGGGCGTGGTTCCGGTCCATGGCATTCCCATCGCGGAAGGAGATGAAGACGGCAGGTATGGCGGGAGAGGGTGAAAACGGCCGGGCTTATGAAGCCATCCTATCGGCCCCGGGGCCGGGTTCCTGAAATTGAAGGGGCTGCTGGATGATCCAATTTGACGATCTCGCTGGATCGCGGGCCAGTCGCTCCAACTCCTATCGCGCATTGGAGAAACCTGTGGTCACAGATTCCCGCGATAATGGGGGCTCGCTTCGAGGTCCCCATGTCCAAGAAGGAAACGCCCCTGTTCCCCCTGCGCAAGGGGCTCCACGCCCGGCAGGCGCATGTGGACCTGCCGCCGGGCACCTTCGAGGAGGAACACGCCCGCAATGGCTTCTTCGGCCGCACCACCCACCTCTACCGGCTCCATCCGGTCACGGACTGGACCCGCATCGAGGGTCCCCTGCGTCCACACAGCTACGACCTGAACAGCCTGAGCCCCTCGGCTGAGGCCGCAGCCGGATTGGAGGCCCACCGCGCGCCGCGCGGCCCAGAGGGTGGGGCACGGGAGGAGCACCCTGACGAGGCCCTCCAGCTCTCGATGTTCGGCTCCACCGAGCGCGCCTTCGCACCTGTCTGCCTCCTCCACAACTCGGACGTGGCCCTGCACTGGGTGGTCCCGGCGGCCATGGACTTCTTCTACCGCAATGCCGACGGGGACGATGTCTACTACATCCACGCCGGGGCCGGGAGGCTGGAGACCACCTTCGGCGCGCTCACCTACGCCACCGGCGACTACCTGGTGATCCCCCGGGGCACCACCTACCGGTTCCTCCCTGGCGCGGGCGACCAGCGCTACCTGCTCATCGAGAGCTTCAGCGAAGTCACCATCCCCGATCGCAACCAGCTGGGCCCCAACGCCCTCTTCGACCCGGCCATGATCGACACCCCGGAACTGGAACCCTACGACGCCGCCCCGCGGGAGTGGGCCGTCCACATCAAGCGCGAGAAGCTGATCACGAAGGTGTTCTATCCCTTCAATCCCCTGGACGTGGTGGGCTGGAAGGGGGACCTGACGGTGTGGCGCATCAACGTGAAGGACATCCGGCCCGTGGTAAGCGCCCGGTACCACCTGCCGCCCTCGGCCCACAGCACTTTCATCGCCAATAACTTCATCATCTGCTCCTTCCTGCCCCGGCCCTTCGAGGAGGAGGAGGGCGCCATGCGGGTGCCCTTCTTCCACTCCAACATCGACTACGACGAGGTGCTGTTCTACTCCGCGGGCCACTTCTTCAGCCGGGACGGCATCGGCGCCGGCATGATGACCTGGCACCCCCAGGGCATCCACCACGGGCCCCACCCCAAGGCCATTCCCCTCAGCCGCACCAAGGACCGTACGGACGAGGTGGCGGTCATGGTGGACGCCTTCCGTCCCCTCCACGCCACACCGGCGGCTGAGGCCGTGGAGAATCCCCAGTACTGGGCGTCCTGGAAGTAGCGGGGCGCGTTCTCTCGCGGAGGTGCTTCGCTCCCGGTGGGCCCCGCTCCAGCCGCTCCCCCCCGGAGCGTCTTCCGCGACCCACATGGTTGCGAGGTCGCCCTGGAAGTGGGCAACTCCGGCCGGCGCCGGGGGGGGCCGGGTCGTCCAGGCGGTTTCCTAGCCGAGGTGCAGGAAGCGGCGGAGGAAGCTCTGGAAGTCCATGTAGAGGACGCGGAAGGGGCCCCGGTGCCTGCGCCGATCGATGGTCATGGATGCCCCCGCCAGGTTGGTCAAGGTTGCGCAAACCAAGCATGGGACGCACCGGTCGAGGCGCCAGCCCAAAATTCCGAGGTGCATTCCAGATGCCAGGCAGGGGGCCGAAGCCGGCCCCGGCGAGGGCCGCGGAACCCGGGCCCTGATACCCTGGACGCCACATGACAACGGCCACCATGACCATGCAGACATTCGCCATCCAGGGCCTCTGGGAAAAGGCCCAGAAGCTCGGGCTGGTGCTCATCACCTGCCTGGCCCTCCTGTGGGGGGTGTCCCTGGTGGTGCGGGCCGTGCGCCGCGCCGTGGACGATGGCAACGACCTCGTCACTTCCGATGCGGAGCGGCGGGCCGAGACCCTGGGCTCCGTGCTCACCAACGCGGCCCGGGTGCTGGTGGTGGCCTTCTTCCTCCTGATGACCCTGCAGGAGTTCGGCGTGAACATCGGGCCCCTGGTGGCCGGTGCCGGGGTCGCCGGCGTGGCCCTGGGTTTCGGCGCCCAGAGCCTGGTCAAGGACGTCATCAGCGGGTTCTTCCTCCTCATGGAGAACCAGTTCGGCGTGGGCGACATCATCAACGTGGACGACAGCCACGTGGGCACCGTGGAGCGCATGACCCTGCGCATCACCCAGCTGCGGGACGCCGAAGGGCGGGCCCACTTCATCCCCAACGGCTCGATCTCGCGCGTGGTGGTGCTCTCCAAGGATTTCGCCCGGGCCCTGGTGGATGTGGAAGTGGACCTGGCCACGGATCCTGACCGGGCCTTCGCGGTGCTGAAGGAGGTGGGGCGACAGCTGCACCAGGACCGGCAGAAGCAGGTCCTGGAGGCCCTGGAGGTGAAGGGCATCGAGACCCTGGGACCCAACGGCTTCATCGTCCGCACCCTCACCAAGACCGCGCCGGGCGCCCAGTGGGACGTGGCCCGGGAACTGCGCCGCCGCATCCTGCTGGCCTTCCGTGAGGCCGGCATCCAGATCCCCTACTCGCAGCAGGTGGTGCACCACCGGGGCGACCCGAACGCTGGCGGCCCGGACACCAGCGCCTGATTCCCGCTCCAGGAGGAGGGCTTCAGCGGATTCCCACGTGGGCGCGGACCGAGTCGATGAGCTTGACGGAGTCATAGCCGAGCCCGTCCTTGAAGACGGTCACCACGTTTTCGATGTCCTCGATCTTCCGCGAGGGGTCGCCCTTCACCACCACCAGGTCCGCTTGCTTGCCGGGGGCCAGGGTGCCGATGCGGTCCAGCCGGCCCAGGAAGGCGGCGCCATTGGCGGTGTAGATGTGGATGGCCTCCACGGGGGTGAAGCCCGCCTCGACGAGGAGCTCCAGTTCCCGCTGGTCGCCGAAGCCGGGCAGCACGCCGCCCATGCCCGTGGGGTCGGGCCCCGCGAGCAGCAGGCCGCCGGCCTTCACGAAAGCCAGCTCGAAGGCCATCTCCTTCTTCAGGAGGAGCTCGGCCCGGCCGTTCGGGGCCACGGGCACCCTGGCCCGGGCGGCCAGGTAGCTGGCCTTGGATTCCGCAGACATGGCCCCAAGCACCCGCGCCTGGAGGGGCGGCCGCCCGGGCACGCCCAGCTCGAAGACCGGCAGGGTGGAGGTGACGGCCACGTGCTTTGCCACGAGGTCGCGGAGGAGGCCCTGGACCTGGGGCCCCGCCACGTCGACCTGGAGCCAGGAGGCCCAGGAGGCCGAGACCGGAGGACAGGCGTCCGGCGCCTTGCCCTGGGTGAATTCCGTGTCCGTGAAGACGGGGCCGTGCTCGAAGTCATCAATGCCGATCGCCAGGGCCTCGGGCCAGGTGACGGAGCCCAGGTGACCCGTCACCTTGAGGCCCCGGGCGTGGGCCGCCTGGATGGCCGCGCCGAGATCGGCCCGGGTGATGTTCATGTAGGCCTTGAAGGAGGTGACGCCCACGTCCGCCCAGAAGTCCACGAAACGGCGCGCCTCCTCGGGGCCGCGGAGGGCATGCATCTGCGGCGTCATGGGCTCGAGACCCTCGAGGTAGGGTCCGGTGACGTCCATCTTCGGCCCGGGTAGGAGGCCCGCGTCGATCTGGCGCTTGAGGTTGAGGTCCGTGTAGGGTTCCAGGCTGCCGGTGGTGCGGATGGTGGTGACGCCGCAAGCCAGGTAGAGGCGGGGCGCCGAGTAGGCGATCTCGGCGAAGAGGCGCCCGGGTGGCACCGGCGCCCCCTTCTCGTCGCTGTGGATGGAGGCGGTGTAGAACAGGTGGTTGTGCATGCCCACCAGGCCCGGGAGCACCGTGTGGCCCCTGAGGTCCAGCACCTGGGCCTCCTTTGGCACCGGCACGGCGGCGGCAGGTCCCAGGGCCTCGATGCGGCCCTGGCGGAGGACCAGGGTCTGGTCCTCCGCGGCAGGGGCCCCGGTGCCGTCCACCACCCGGGCATGGACCAGGGCCACCACCGGGGTCTCGACGCTGAGGAAGGGGCGAAGGGCGGTGGCGGGAACCGGCTGGGCCCCCAGGGTGGCCCCCAGGGCGAAGGCTAGGGGGGCGAGGCTCCTGCGGATGGACATGGGACTCCCGGGTTCGTGAGTGCCACGCTACTGCCCGGGGTCGGGACCCGGCAAGGGGAATCCCTCGGGCCTCAGTCGCCGGCCTCGCCGGCGGGGGAGCCCGCGTAGAGGTCGGGCAGCGTCCCGCACAGGAGGGCGGGCGTCACACCCACCAGCCGCTCGGGGGCGTGGACCACGGTGTTCACCAGCCTGCCCAGGCCTTCGACCTCCAGGACCACCTCGTCCCCGGCCTTGAGCCAGAGGTCGTCCGTGGCCCCGGAGCCGTTCAGCTCCAGCAGGCAGCCAGTGCCCACGGTGCCGCTGCCGACGACCTCGCCGGGCCGCATCTGGATGCCGTAGCTGGTGCGCTGGAGAATCTGGGCGAAGGTCCAGTTCATGGTGTCGGCATTGCCCTTCGACAGCAGATGTCCATTCACATGGCAGGTCATGGCCGCGTGCAGCACCTCGCCCTCGGGCGAGGCCTCCAGGTCCAGCTCGTCCCTGGTCACCAGCCAGGGGCCGAGGCTGGTCGCGAAATCCTTGCCCTTGCAGGGTCCCAGGGACAGCTTCATCTCCTCCAACTGGAGCGCCCGGGCGCTCCAGTCGTTCATCACCAGGTAGCCGAAGATGGCCTCGTCCGCCTCCTCCAGGGTCGCGTTGCGCAGGGGCCGCCCGGTGACGATGGCCACCTCCAGCTCGTAGTCAAGTCGCGCCAGGTGGTGGTCCTGCACCAGCACCTCGCCCGGGCCCGTGACCGCCAGGTGGTTGGTGAAGTAGGTGACGGGGAAGAGGTCGAATTCGGGGAGCATGTCCAGGCCCCGGTTGCGGCGGGCCGTGGCCACGTGCTGGCGGAAGGCGTAGCCGTCGCGCATGGACACGGGGCGGGGAATGGGGGCCAGGAGCGCGACCCCGGCCGGGTCGAGGACTGCGTGCGCAGGGGCCCTGGACAAGGCCGCCTGGGCGAGCGGAAGCAGGCGGTCCTGTTCCTGGATGAGGGCGAGCATGTCCACGGCGAGGCGAGGATCGGCGGCGGCGAAATCGAGGATGCGGCCATCCGTCATCACGGCGCCAATCTTTTCCGTTCCTTCCTGCAGGAAAGTCACCAGCCGCATCGCGCACCCCTGGGTGAGGAGTCAGTGTACTGCCGGCCAGGTGGCGTCTGCCCGGCTTTCATCCAGCAGGCTGAGCAGCGTCTCGGCCGCCTCCGCGATCCGCGCGGGCGGGGTGCTGAGGGGCGGCATCAGGTAGAGACAGTCGCCGATGGGTCGCACGAGCAGGCCCTGATCGAGGGCCCGCCGGTGCAGGCGCCAGCCGAAGCGGGCCCCTGGATCGTGACCCTGCCCCGTGGCGGGATCCACCAGGCGGCAGGCGCCGATGGTGCCTAGTACACGGGCCTGGCGCACGGCCGGGTGAGCCGCGAGGGCGGTAAAGGCGGTTTTCATGGCGAGGTGGAGGAGGGCGGCATTCGCCAGCACCGGTTCGTCGTCGAAGAGGGCGAGGCTGGCGCAGGCCACGGCGCAGGCCGTGGCATTGGCCGTGTAGCTGTGGCCGTGCAGGAAGGCCCGGCCCGAGGCGGGTTCGCCCCAGAAGTGGCCGTAGATGGCCTCCGTGGCCCAGGTCATCGACAGGGGCAGCATGCCCCCCGTGAGGCCCTTGGACAGGCAGAGCAGGTCCGGCGCCACGCCCGTCTGGTCGCTCGCCAGGAAGGTGCCCGTGCGGCCGAAGCCCGTGGCCACCTCGTCCAGGATCAGGTAGACGCCGTGCGTGTCGCACTGGACCCGGAGTTCCTGGAGCAGTTCCGGCGGCCACATGCGCATGCCCCCGGCGCACTGGACGAGGGGCTCCGCGATGAAGGCCGCCAGGCGCCCGCCATGGAGTGAGAAGAAGGCGTGGAGCTCCTGGCGCGAGCCTTCGAGCCGTTCGGACCACCCAGTCAGATCGGGCTGAACCTCGCAGCGGGGGTCCTCGGGCACCTCCAGCCGCTCACAGGCCAGCAGCAGGGGGCGGAACAGCCCCGTCATGAAATTCTCCAGCTCGCCCACGCCCACGGCCCCCAGGGTGTCGCCGTGGTAGCCGCTGCGCAGGGCGCCGAAGCGGTCCCGCCCCTTCTCGCCGCGCTGCAGCTGGGCCTGGAAGGCCATCTTCAAGGCCACTTCCACCGCCGTGCTGCCGTCGTCCGAGAAGAAGGCGCGGGTGAGGCCGGGGGGCAGCTTGGGCCGCAGGCGCGCCACCAGCTCCAGGGCCGGCTCGTGGGGGAACCCCGCGAACATCCCGTGGTCGAGCCTGGCCGCCTGGCGCTCCAGGGCGCTCACGAGCCGCGGGTGCCCGTGGCCGTGGAGGCAGGTCCACCAGCTGGAGATGCCGTCCAGGACGCGCTCGCCGTTGGCCAGGAGCAGGTCACAGCCCTCGCCCCCCACCAGGGGTACGGGCGGATCGGCCTCATGAATCTGCATCTGGGTGAACGGATGCCAGATGTGGGCGCGGTCCAGGGCGAGGCGATCGGACCAGTCGGGGGGCAAGGGCGTGGGCATGGGATCAGTCTAGGACGTGGATAGGCACCGGCAGAAACCCTCGCAGGAGCTCTGCATTTTCTTCGGCCACACCTGATGGCGTGCCATCGGCGCCGGGATTCAGCAGCACGGCCTCGATGCGCCAGCCCCGGAGCATGAGGGCCTCGGCGGACAGCAGGGTGTGGTTCAGGGTGCCGAGGCCGCCCAGCGCCACCAGCACGCAGGGGAGCTGCAGCTCCGTGGCCCAGGCCAGGAAGTGGACCCGGGGCGCGAGGGGCACCATGAGGCCGCCCACGCCCTCCAGCAGGATCCGGCCCTCGGCGGGCCGGTGGCACCAGCGGGCGGCGGCGGCGAGGTCGAGGGTCCGGCCCTCAAGCCGGGCGGCGGCCAGGGGGGAGAGCGGGGCCCTCAGCAGCACGTGGCTTTCGGCCCTGATGCAGGGGCCCCCCACCAGACTCGCGTCGGCCTCGGGGTGGTCGGCCCGGTCCACCCCGGTCTGAAAGGGCTTGCGGTAGGTGACGGGGCCCTTCAACGCCCAGGACCGGGCGATCCGGGTGGAGACGAAGGTCTTGCCCACGCCGGTGCCCGTGCCGAGGACCCAGAGGGGGCTGGGGAGCTCCTCGAGGTTCAGCATGGGCCCCGGTCCGTCGGCATCCATTCCGCCTACTTCTTGAGCTGGCTCAGCATCTGCCGGGCCTGGGCGGCCTGGTCGCTGGTGGGGGCGAGGGCCAGCACCCTGTTCCAGGCCTTGGCGGCCTCCGCGGGCTTGTCCAGGTCGTTCGCGTAGACGATGCCGATGTTGAAGAGGCTCTGGACGTGGTTGGGCTGGAGCTTGTTGGCCTTCTGGAAGGTGGCCAGGGCCTTGTCGAACTGGCCCAGCTGGCGGTACATCACGCCCTGGTCCGTCAGCACGTTGGGATCCCCGGGCTTGAGGGCGAGGGCCTTGTCGTAGGCCTCCACGGCCTTCTGGGCCTGGTGGGAATCGAAGTACTCGTTGCCCAGGGCGACCCAGGCATCATGGTTCTTCGGATCGGCCAGCAGGGCGGCCTGGACCTGGGCGATGCGGGCCTGGGCCTCGGCACTGGGCAGCATCGGCCCCGTGGGCATGCTGCCCGGCGTGGCTCCGGGCAGGGCGCCACCCAGGGAGGGCGCCGGCATGATGGGGGCGGCGGTGGCCGCCGCGGGCAGGGCGGCATCCCTGGATCCGCCACCGAAGACGAAGTATCCCGCGAGGAATCCGGCGGCGAGTCCTCCGACCAGGGCGAACATGATATTGCGATTCAATCGACACCTCCTGAGGATCCCGGGATCCCCAGGAATTCTCCCACAGGTCCGGAGGTGACGATGAACCGGTGCGGGGGATTCCTATGGCCTGATCCCTCTGCGAGCATGATTTCATTCCTTCCCAGCCCCGGACACCCTGATGCCAGCATGGACCGGACCAACCAGCCGTCTTCCCCTCCGGGGACGCCTGGGCGCCCCTGCCGTGCTGCTGGTGGGTGTGACGGTCTCCCTGGCCGCCTTCTTCCTCACCCGGGACACGCACCGTCGGCAGGTGGAGGTCCAGTTCAAGGCCGTCGCCCTGGAGCGGGCGGAAAATGTCATTCACGGCTTCGAGACGGGCTTTGAGACCACCCGGCTCCTGCGCGCCTTCTTCGAGGCCAGCGACAAGGTCACCCGAAAGGACTTCGATGCTTTCGTGAACCCGGTCCTTTCCCGGCAACCCTACATCCAGGCGCTCCAGTGGCTGCCCGAAGTGACACCCAGGAATCGCCCGGCCCTGGAAGCAGAGGCTCGCCGGTTCCACCCCGGCTTCCGGTTCTTCAGGAAGGACGGGGCCGGGCAGGATGTGGACCTGGCGCCTGGCGCGGTATTCCATGCGGTGCTGTTCGAGGCGCCATTCCAGGGAAACGAGGTTGCCCTGGGCTACTCGGCCGAAGCGCTGCCGACCCGGCAGGAAACCTTGGAGCGGGCCATCCGGACCGATGCCCAGGCGGCCAGCGGGCCCATCAGGCTCATCCAGGAGACGGGCCACCAGGCGGGGGTGCTGGTGATGAGTCCCGTCCGCGGGAAGGACGGCCACCACCTGGGGGTGGTGCAGGGTGTCTTCCGCACCGGGGATCTCGTCCGCAGGTCCCTGGCCCTGCTGGAACCCGAGGGCCTCGTGGTGAGACTCCTCGATGGCAGCTCTGAGCATGGAACCCTGCTCCACGAGGAAGTCCCGGACCTGCCTCCGGTCGGACGCCCCAGGGAGGAAGGGCTGCGCCTGGCCCGGACCTTCGACTTGGCGGGCCGCACCTGGACCGTGATGGTGACCCCGGTTGGCGGTTATTTCTCCCTCGGCACCCCCGGGCGCGCCTGGGCCGTGCTGCTGGCGGGACTGGCCTTCTCGGTGCTCCTGGCCGGGTATGCGCGGACGCTGCTGGCCCGCCAGGCGGAGATCCATGCCCAGGTGGAAGCGCGCACTCGTGAGCTTGAGCTGGAGACGGAGAGTCATCGCCTGGACGGCCTGGCCCTGCGGGAAAGTGAGGCTCGCTTCCGCCACCTCGTGGAGGCGATGGGTGAGGGGCTCTGGGTGGTGGATGCCCAGGGGTCGACCACCTTCGTGAACCACCGCATGGCGGAAATGCTGGGTTTCGAGCCCTCCGACCTCGTCAACCAGCCGCTGTTCTCGTTCATCGCCGAGCCTGACCTCCCGAAGGCCAGGGACTACCTGGCCGGCCCCCAAACGGGTCACGAGGCCCAGCACGAATTCCGCTTCCGCCGCAGGGACGGCAGGGAGCTCTGGACCCTGGTGACGGGAACCCCCGTGGTGGACGAGGAGGGCCGCGTGGTCAGCCTCCTGGGCGTGGTCACGGACATCACCGAGCGCCGACGGCACGAGCAGGCCCTGCTCCAGAGCCAGAAACTGGAGAGCCTGGGGGTTCTGGCCGGCGGCATCGCCCATGACTTCAACAACCTGCTCACGACGCTCCTGGGGAACATCAACCTGGCCCAGCTCAGCCTGCCGGAGGTGTCCCCGGCCTGGCCCTACCTCGAGACCATGGAGCGGACGGTCCAACGTGCGACGGACCTCACCCGGCAGATGCTGGCCTACTCCGGCCGGGGGCGATTCGTGGTGGGCCCCGTGGCCCTGAACCAGGTGGTGGAGGAGATGTCCCACCTGCTGAGCGTGTCCATCTCCAAGAAGGTGACCCTGCGGTACCACCTGCAGGAGCAGTTGCCGATCCTCATGGCGGAGGCCACTCAGATCCAGCAGGTCGTGATGAACCTGGTCACCAATGCATCCGAGGCCATCGGGGAGGCCGAGGGCATCGTGTCGATCCGCACCGGGACCCAGGTCTGCGATCGCGCGGACCTGGACCGGGACTTTCCGGGCCAGTCCCTGGAACCGGGCACCTTCCTCACCCTCGAGGTGTCCGACACGGGCAGGGGCATGCCGCCGGAGGTCCAGGCCCGGATCTTCGAGCCCTTCTTCACCACCAAGTTCACGGGCCGGGGCCTGGGTCTGGCGGCCATGCAGGGCATCCTCCGGGGCCACAAGGGCGGGATCCGGGTCTACAGCGAGGTGGGCAAGGGCACCACCTTCAAGCTCATCTTCCCGGCGGGTCCCGGGCAGGCTCCGGCGGCCGGGGCCCCTGCCGAACGGGATGATTGGGTGGGCAGCGGGACCATCCTCGTGGTGGATGACGAAGACGGGGTGCGGGCCGTGGCGACGGAACTGCTGACCTCCATGGGATTCGAGGTGATCACGGCCGGGGACGGGCTCCAGGCCCTGGCGCGGTTCCGGGAGAGCACTGTCCCGATCCGGGCTGTCCTCATGGACCTGACCATGCCCCACCTCGACGGGGCGGAGACCTTCCGGGAACTCCGCCGCCTGGACCCCGGTTGCCGGGTCGTCCTCACCAGCGGCTACAACGAGCAGGAGGCCATCCAGGACTTCCTGGGCAGGGGCCTGGCGGGCTTCGTGCAGAAACCCTTCCTCCGCCGGGACCTCATGGCGGCGATGCAGAAGGCCCTGGAGGGCTGAGCCTAGGTTCCGAGCGTCTCCAGGAGCACCTGGACGAGGGTCTCGACCTGGTCCTCTTCCAGGTGGGCGCCCGTGGTGATCCGGAGCCGGGCGGATCCTTCGGGCACCGTGGGAGGGCGCACGGCCCGGACGTCGAAGCCCCGGCGCTGGAGGGCTGAGGCAAGACGCACGGCGTCGGCATCGGCTCCCACCGGGACGGGCACGATGGCGGAGGGTTGGAGGGGCTGCCTCAGGGCCCGCCGCAGCCGATCCGCGAGGGACAGGGCCCGCTCCCGCCGCCAGGGCTCGGCCCGGGCGATGCGGATCCCCTCCAGGGCGGCGCCAAGCACCGGCGGAGGCAGGGCCGTGGAGAAGATGAAGCCCCGGCAGGTGTTCAGGAGGTGCTCGCGCAACACGGACGCGCAGCAGATGAAAGCGCCGAAGGCGCCGATGGCCTTCCCCAGGGTGCCCATGACGAGGGGGACGCGGCCATGGACTCCCTGCTGCTGGGCCAGGCCCGCGCCGTCCGCTCCCAGCAGGCCCGTGGCATGAGCCTCGTCGATGAGCAGCATGGCCCCGTTGCGTTCGCAGAGGTCCAACAGGGCCGGAAGGTCGGCGGCATCCCCGTCCATGCTGAACACCGCGTCCGTGGCCACCAGGGCCAGGGCGGTCGGCGGGGCCCCGGCCCGCCAGGTGGCGAGCTGGGTCGCCAGGTCCGCCAGGTCCAGGTGGCCGAAGACGCCCAGGTGGGCACCGCCGGCCCGGGCCATGCGGCAGCCATCCACCAGGGAGGCATGGTTGAGGGCGTCGGAGAAGACCGCGTCGCCGGCCCCCACCAGGGCCGGAACCAGGGTGGCGTTGGCCTGGTAGCCGGTGTTGAAGAGCAGGCTCGTGGCCGTGCCTTTCCAGGCGGCCAAGGTGGCCTCCAGTTCGTCGTGGAGGGGGCAGGTCCCCCGGAGCAGCCGGGCGGCCCCTGCCCCGGCGCCGTGCGCCCGGGCCGCGGCAGCGGCGGCCTCGGCCAGCCGCGGGTCCCGCCGCAGGCCCAGGTAATCGTTGGAGCACACATCCACACCGGCGGCCGGATGGATGGCCCGCTCCCGCCCCAGCGTCCGGCGGTGGGCGGCCTGTTGCTGGATTCGGTCGAGCCAGGGGGGGGGAATCACGGAACCTCGGGGGCGGTCATGACAGAGATAGGGTAGGGGGAATGTTAGGATCTGTAGGGGATCCACGTTCGGATCTCCCTTGGAGCGTGGCATGGATCTTCAGCAGCCTTGGCAGGGGACCTCAACCGGGGCCCAGTCCCGCATTGATTTTGTCCGGAACGTCTACCTCTGGCTCATGGGCGGGTTTGCGGTGGCCGCCCTGGGGGCCCTCAGCGCCCCCCTGATCGGCAATGCCCTCATCAAGGTCGCGGGCCAGTTCTGGTACTGGATCCTCTTCGGGGCCCAGTTCGGGGCCTTGATGTTCGCGTCGAGGGTGAGCCGCCGGAAGCCCCTGAACCGGATCGCCTACGTGCTCTACACGTTCGTCTCCGGCGTGATCGCGGGCATCATCGCCCTGGCGGTGGCCCAGGGGGTGGGCTTCACGCCGGTGTTTGTGGCCTTTGGGCTCACGGGGGTGGTCTTCCTGACCCTCACCCTGACGGCCGTCGTGTCGAAGCGGGATTTCAGCTTCCTCCGCAACTTCATCATCGTGGGCATCGCCGTGATGGTCTTCGGGAGCCTCGCCGCGGCCATCTTCCACCTGGAGACCCTCAGCCTCGTCATCTCCGGCGTGGCGGTCATCGCCTGCTCGGCCAAGCTGCTCTGGGACACCTCCGCCATGCTCCGCAGCGACGACTTCGGTGATCCGGCGGGCTTCGCCCTGGCCCTCTTCGTGAACCTCTACATTATCTTCATCTCCCTGCTGAACCTCCTAGGCGGGCGGCGCCGCTAGGGGCCGTCCGGAAACCACGCCTGATCCTCCATCGATTCCGGGGACGGTCCCTCAGGCCGCCGGAGACGCGAGATGAACTGCCAGTCTTAACAGCGGCCCAGCGCCCCGACATCCAAGGAAAACCATGCTCCGTGCCTCTCTGATCACCCTCATCGCCCTCGGTGTCGTCGCCCAGGAACCGCCCAAGGCGCCGGTCCCTGCCCCCACGCCGGCCCCCGTTGCCGCCCCCGCCCCCAAGCCTGAGGAGATCGTGCTCGCCAAGGTCGGCGGCGAGGTCGTCACCGAGGCCGACTTCCGGGCGGCCTTCCAGCTGCTGGGGCAACAGGAGCAGATGCAGCTCCTCATGGTCCAGGGCGGCAAGGAGGAATTCGTCAAGCGCATGGCCGAGAGCAAGCTGCTGTCGGTGAAGGCCATGAAGTTGGGCCTGGACAAGTCGCCCGGGTTCCTCCGTGCCCTCGATCGCGCCAAGGATGACCTGCTGGCCCGGGAGTACCTGGAGAAGGAAGGCCCGGGCCTCCAGAAGAAGCTGGAAGTGGACGAGGCCGCGGTGAAGGCCTACTACGAGAGGCACCCGGACCGTTTCAAGCAGCCGGACCTGGTGTCCGTGCGGCACATCCTCGTGACCGTAAAGGAGGGCAAGGGCAAGGAGGGCCGGAGTGACGCCGAGGCCCGGGCCCGCATCGAGAAGATCCAGGCCGAGATCAAGAAGGGGGCCAAGTTCGAGGCCCTGGTGAAGAAATACAGCGATGATCCGGGCAGCAAGGACAACGGCGGCCTCTACGCCGACGCCGATCCCACCCACTGGGTCCCCGAGTTCGGCGCCGCGGCCCGCACCCAGCCCGTGGGCAAGGTGGGCGCCCCCGTGAAGACGACTTACGGCTACCACCTGATCAGGGTGGAGGGCCGCAAGCCCGCCCGCGAGGTCCCCTTCGGGGAGGCCAAGGAGCAGGCCGAGAAGCTGGCCCAGCAGGAACGCCAGGGCCTCGTGTGGAACGAGCTGATGGACGGTCTCCGCAAGGAGATCCCCTTCGAGCTAATCAAGCCCGCCCCGGCTCCGGAGGCCCACGGGCCCGCCAAGTCACCGGAAGCCCCGAAGGCCCCTGAGACGCCCAAGAGCCCTGAATCTCCGAAGGCCCCCGCAGCGACCAAGGGAGGTGCCGAGTGAGGTTGGTCGCGCCAGCCCTGGCCGTTCTGCTCCTTGCTCCGGCCCTGCTGGCCGATTCCAAGCCCGATGTGCGCGAGGAGATCCTCGTCGTGGTCAATAAGCACATCATCACGCGGCGGGGCCTCAACCAGGCTGTGGAGCAGCAGCATGCGGCGCTCTACCGGCAGTTCTCCGGGAAGGAGCTGGACGAGAAGCTGAAGGATGCCCGCGAGAAGACCCTGCAGGGCCTCGTGGATGCCTTCCTCCTGGAGGACAAGGGCGACGAGCTGGGCTCCCCGGTCACCGATGAGTACGTCCGCGCCAGCATCGACGGCATCAAGAAGGAGAACAACTTCGCCACGGATGCGGACCTGGAGCGCGCCCTCAAGGGCAGCCTGGGCATCGGCCTCACGGAGTTCATGAAACGGCAGAAGCAGCAGGCCATCCAGCAGTTCGTGCTGCAGCGGGAGGTGTTCTCCAAGGTGGCCGTCGAGGACAACGAGCTGCGGGCGTACTACGAGGACCACAAGGAAGAGTACCGTCTGCCCAGCCGGTTCCGCATCCGCGAACTGGTGATCGCCAAGGGCGCCACGGCCGAGGATCGGGCCGAGGCCGGGAAGCGGCTGGAGACCATCCAGTCCGAGCTGAAGGGCGGCAAGTCCTTCGAGGAGCTGGCCCGCCTCTACTCCACCAGCCCCAGCAAGGCCACGGGTGGCGACCTGGGCTGGATGAGCAAGGGCCTCCTGCGCGCCAGCATCGAGGAGGCGGCCGTCCACCTCAGGCCCGACCAGGTATCCGCACCCATCGAGACGGACAAGGACTTCTATCTGGTCCAGCTCATGGCGATCGAAGATGCCCCCATGAAGCCCTTCGCGGAGGTCAAGGCGAAGATCCTGGAAAAGCTCCAGGAACCAAAGGCCCAGAACGCCATCGAACAGTATCTGGCCAATCTTCGGATGCGTGCCAACATCCGCTATCTGGTACCCAAGGATCAGATCCTGAAGGGGTGATGCATTGAGGCTCGACGCGTTTCTCAAGAAGAGCCTGCTCATCAAGCGGCGGGAGCTGGCGAACCAGCTTTGCGACGAGGGGATGGTGAGGGTGAACGGCGTCCCGCGAAAGGCCAGCCAGGATGTGAGGGCCGATGACGAGCTGGAGTTCCCGCTCTACAACCGGGTCCTGAAGGTCCGTGTGCTGGCCCTGCCCGAAGGCAACGTGAAGAAGGCGGACCAGTGGGCCCTCTTCGAGGTGTTGGAGGATAAGCGGATTCCCATGGAATTCGCCTACGGGGACGAGGATCCCTTCGCCCCGCCCCCGAAGGTCCCCCGCAACCACTAGATCACCGATGTCGTCTCGACAGGTTCGTTCTGTCGGCACCTGGAGTCCCGATGCCCGACCAGCCCCTCATCCGGAACCTGAAGGAGGGCGAATCCTTCCAGGGCTTCCTCCTGGCCCAGGAGGCGGCCTACAAGATCAGCACCAAGGGGAGCGAATACCTGGAACTGAAGCTGTCGGATGCCTCCGGCGACCTGAAGGCCTTCCTCTGGGACCTGCGGGCCATCGAGGGCGACCTGGAGGCCATCCGGGCCGATGTCTTCGTGCGCCTGAAGGGCGCCGTGACGAGCTACAACGGGCGTCTCCAACTCAGGCTGGACAAGGTGCGGTTCGCCGCGGATGGGGAGATCGACGATTTCTCCGCGTTCTTCCCCGTGAGTGCCCGCCCGGTGCCGGAGATGCTGGCCGAGTTGGACGCGTTCATCGGCTCCGTGAAGGATCCCTGGATCCGCCGGCTCCTCAGGGATCTCTTCGTGTCGGACGGGGCTCTGCGCGCGGCCTTCGCCCAGGCTCCTGCGGCCAAGTCCATGCATCACGCCCATCTCGGCGGACTGCTGGAACATACCCTGTCCGTGATGGGCATGGCGGAGCGGGCCTGCGCCCATTACCGGGACCTCAACCGCGACCTGGTCCTGGCGGGGGTATTCCTCCACGATGTGGGCAAGACGGCCGAATTGAGCTACCAGCGCAGTTTCGGCTATACCGATGCGGGGAACCTGCTGGGCCACATCGCCCTGGAAGCCCAATGGATCGGCCAGGCGATGGGCAGGATCCCCGACTTTCCCGAGGAGCTGCGGCTGCAGATCCTGCACATCGTCTTGAGTCACCACGGGCGCCTGGAGTTCGGCTCGCCGGTCCTGCCGAAGACGCCGGAGGCCCTGCTGGTCCACTACCTCGACGACCTCGACGGAAAGCTGGAGGCCATGTTCCGGGCCCTGCAGGACGAGGCCTCGGGCACCTCCTGGAGCCCCTTCAGCCGGGCCCTGGACCGCATGATCTACCGGAAGCGATGGCCGAGTCTCGAGGAAGAAGGACCATCTGTCCAAAACTGAACAGTACTGTTCTTGCCTGTCCATAACTGGACATAATTGGTGCCGTCTGCCCTCCCCTGGGCAGGTACCGCTGGGCAAGACCCGTAAGGAAGTGCTGGCAACTCAAGGAGCGTGCCCAATCTGTCGCGGTAGAAAATTCCTGGCACGGGTCTGGCTCTAAGGAAATCAGACCTGCTGAGGTGTTCCGTGAAGCTGTCCCGCAAGGCCAAGCGCTACGACGACTCTGTGCTTCCTGGCGAATTCCAGGGATTCGAGACCTTCCACCAGACGGACCTGGAACTGGATGGGACCCTGGATGGCTTCCTGCGCCGGGCCGAAGACGGGGTCCAGCTGGGCGAGATGGTCCTGGAGCGCCATATTCCGAAGAAGCTCAGCTTCGCCAAGCTGAAGACCAAGGCGGAAAAACTTTCCGAGCAGGTGAACTACCTGAAGGAGCGCCTGGAGATCGTGGATCATGATCGGCGGGGAATGTACATCCAGCTCCGCAGCCTGCCGCCCTACAAGGACGACACCCAGATCCAGTTCAACGAGATCAGCATCGGCAAGAACAAGATCGTGGTGAAGCGCATTGCCTTCTACCGGAAGGAGGAAGTCAAGCAGCAGGTGCCCCTCCAGCTTTCGGAGCTGGAGCTGAAGCGCCTCCTGTTCGATATTCGACAGGCCATTGCCTAGGACCTGGCGAATCGCTTGCATTGGTTGGCAAGACGGTTGGTTAAGATGAAACAGGGGGTGTCGGGGGGCACCCCCTGTGATTTGTGGGGCCGAGGCTGGGCGATCCGGTCTGGGCTGAGAGCCTCATCGCTATTTTAAGAAAGCCTTGAGCTTCAAGATCGCCTCACTGTCATAGAAGGAGCAGCAGCCCTTCTTGGCGGCCGGTGCAAGTTTCAGGTCCTTGATGGCCTTTTTGACCCTGGCATCGGAGACGCCCAGGTCTTTGGCCAGGGCGCTGGCGGTGATGAGGGCTGGAGCTTCGGTGGGCACGGGGTCTCCCAGGGGGATGAATAGAACGAGTCTAGAGCGTCTGCTCGATGGATTCCGGGGTGATGGCCAGGGTGGCCCTGACCCAGGCGAACCTCGACTTGAGCACCTCGAAGTCCGGCCCAGCGGTCAAGAAGGCGGCCCTGCCCTTGATCAGGAAGCCCGTGCCGGCTCCGTGCCGGCCGGCCACCTTGGCGCTCCCGAGGGTGAGGAGCACCTGGTCGTTGACACAGACATTGGCTTCCGTGCGCTGCATGTAGCCCGCCGGGATCAGGATTCGCCCATCCTCCGTGAGGTGGAGGTAGCTGTTCCAGGTGTTGACCATATGGGGTCCGTCCTGGCCAAGAGTCGCGATGGCGACCACGCCATCCTGCTTCAGCACTTCCAGCAGGGTCTCGGGTATGGCCACGGGGGGCCTCCAGGCAGGGGGTGATTTCGAATCAGGGAGTGGGGAGATCCAGCTGGGGCGAGGCCTTCCGGCTCCGAGCCGCTTTGCGCTGTTGGAACCAGGTTCCCGTCTCTTTGACGAACCGCTTCGGAGCCTTGTGCTCGAATTCGCAGACCAGGTCGGCAAGGGTTCTCGAGGCGAGGAAGGCCTGGAGGACCCGCTCGGCGTCGAGCATGAAGGCATGGATTCGGCAGGTTCCCGCGGTGGCCCACCCGGGCGCGGGTCCTTCGAACAGCGCGCAGTGGTCTCGGATCTCGGCACAGGCGAACAGGGTCCGGTCCGGGTCCACCGCCGCCAAGATGTCCATCACCGGGATCTGCCCAGCCGGGCGCGCCAAGGCGAACCCGCCGGAAATGCCTTCGAGGCCCTTCACGATCTTGGCCTTCTTCAGCCGGGTGAAGATCTTCGCGAGGAACCGCTCGGGGATCTGCTGGTAGGTGGCCAGGTCTCGCACGCTGACCGGCTCTGGGCGAGTCGCGAGGATGAGCAGCGAATGCAGGGCATACTCGGCGCCGGCCCCGTACATGGATGACTTCAAACTAGCACCTCATGGGATGAAGTTTAAAGGCAGGCCTCCTGGGGTCAAGGGCCTTTCAGTGATCAGGCCGAAGGCCGGCTTCATGGTCCTGCCCGCCCCTTGGCGCCCTGGTTGAGAACGCAGCCCGGGAGGCGGTGGGGCTTCGAGGGGGGCTGAGGCCGACCTGGTTGCTATGCTCTGCTCGACGGGTCGCACTTGACGCTGCACGGCAGCGCCAGGTGCGACCCGTCAGAGCATCGCCATCCAGGACCCGCTCTCGGCGCGGACGGGGCCTTCGGGCAGGTCGCTTTCCTTGAACATGAAATGGCCGCTGTTCCAGCTGCCGCAGCTGTCGCAGCGGTCGCTGTAGTCCTGGGTGCGATGCCCGCAGACGGCGCACTCGTAGCGCAGTTTCAGGATGCCCAGGTTGCGGAGCAGCTGGCGGTACTCGTTGAGGGCCGCATCCAGCCTGGCCCGACGGCTGTGGATCTTGGCCATGAAGAAGAACAGGATGGGGCTGTAGACCACCTGGCTGCGCACCTCCTGGAAGAGCTCCAGGGCTTCGTCGAGAATCTCCAGGCGGTAGAGCATCTTGCCCAGGAAGAACTTGGCGGTGGTGGCATGCCTGGAAGTGGCCGCCACGCGCCGCATGAGGGCCAGCCCATCCTCCGGCCGCCCCAGCTGGATGAAGTAGTCCTCGATCTCCTGGAGGAATGTGCCCTCGCCGGTCTTGCGGAAGCCCTCCAGGAGAATCTCGAGGCCCTGGGCCTCCTGATCCTGGAGGATCATGCAGCGGCCCAGGCTGAGGTAGGCCGGCACGAAGTCGGGTTCTTCCTTGATGACCTGCTGGAAGACCTGGGCCGCATCCTTGAACTGGTCCGCTTCCACCTTGGTCATGCCCACCTGGTAGGCCAGGGCCGAGCCCTGGGCCCTTTCACCCGGCGTGAGCTCGGAGGCGAAGAGGGTGGTGAGCTTCTTGTGGGCCTCGAGGGCCTCTTCCCACCGCTGCCCCTCCATGTGCATGGCCCGCAGGCGGCGCCAGGCGCGAAGGGCCTTCTTGGGCTGGTCGGCGGCCAGTTTCTTCAGGACAGCCAAGGCCGCATCGGAATTCCGGACTGCCACCAGGGCTTCGGCCAGCTGGTAGTGGGCCTCCACCTGTTCGTGCTCGTCCTCGCACAGGGCCTTGAACAGCTTCACGGCCTCATCGGCGCTCCCGGTCTTGAGGAGGATCTCGCCCATCAGGAGACGCGCGGGGATGTGCTCCCGGCGCTGCTCGAGGATGCCCGCGAGGATCTCCTTCGCCTCGCGGGGAAGACCATGGGCCATCAGGTCCCGGGCTTCCTGCATCCGCTCGGAGATGCGCTTCACCAGCCGAGTGTCGGCGGAATCGTTCAGCCCCCGCACCAGCCGGATGATCTCCATGATGCCCGTGTAGAGGACGTTCAGGAGGAAGCCCAGCAGGAAGGTGATGAGGATGACGCTCTGCAGCTTGATGCTTTCGCCGAACAGGTTGACTTCCTGCACCAGCAGATCGTGGTTGGTGAGGTACAGGTTGCCCAGCACCATGAGAACCAACAGCAGCAAGACGATGAAGAACACATTGACGAGACGCATGGGCAGCCCTCTGATCCTGCGCCTAGCATGACACAGGTGGGCCGCAGGCTCCCGGCTCTCAGCTGTCGGCGGGGCGGTCGATCCATTCCTTGGCCGCGCGGAGGTCTTCCCACACCGCGCGACGGACCTCCTGGGTGTACTGGCGCAGCACGTAGGCCGGGTGGAAGGTGGGCATCACCGGGATCTCCCGGTCGCCGACCCGCAGCCGACGCCACTGGCCCCGGACCCTGGTGATGCCCTCGGAGACCCCCACCAGTTCGCGAAGGGGCGTGGCGCCGAGGGTGACGATGACGGCCGGGCGGATCAGCTCGATCTGGCGGTGCAGGTACCCAAGGCAGGCGCGGGCTTCCTCGGCCGTGGGGGTGCGGTTGTCCGGCGGGCGGCACTTCACCACATTCGTGATGTAGGTTTCTTCCCGCGTCATGCCGATGGCCCCGATCATCCGATCCAGAAGCTCGCCGGCCTTGCCCACGAAGGGACGCCCCTGCAAGTCTTCGTCCCGGCCTGGGCCCTCTCCCACGAACATGAGCCTGGCCTGGGGGTGCCCTTCGCCGAAGACGAACCTCATGCGGCCCGCTCCCAGGGGGCAGGCCAGGCAGCCCTGGATGACCTGCTGGAGATCGGGGAGGTTGCCGGCTGCGGCCACCCCTTCGCGGGGCGGACAGCCCCTGGGGTCCGAAGGGGGCACGAAGTTGGCAACAGGCCTGATGGCTGACTTTGGCGCAGGTCCTGGGGGAGTCCCACGCGGGGCCGGGGGGGCGCCCACCGGCGGGGTGGGGGCCAGGACCGTCGGTCTGGGCTCGCGCACGAGGCCCATCACCCCCAACTCCTCGAGGGTGTCGCGCCAGGCCTGCAGCGGATGGTCCATAGCTCTCCAGGGTACCCCGGAACTTCTTTCCCGCTTCGGGCATCCTAGGCCTTGGAGCCCATGCATGGCGCAACCCGCACCCGAAACCCCGTTCGGCACCCAGGAGGCCTTCCACGCCGCCTTCGCCGAGCTCTATCCACGGCTGGTGAGCTACGCCCGTCGCTATGGGGCCGTCTTTCCCGAGGACATCGCCCAGGAGTCCTTCGTCATTCTCATGCAGCGGGAAGTGCCGGTGGAGCATCCCACGGCCTTCCTCTACGGCACCGTGCGAACCCTGTCTCTCACCGAGCGTCGCCCCATGAAGAACCAGAATCTCAGCCTGGAAGTGGTCAACGAACCCGGACTCGCCGGGGGGGCCGATGACCAGGTCCTGAACCAGGAAGTGAGGGAGCGCATGCGGATGCTCTCGCCCACCTTCCGCGAAGCCCTGTGGCTATTCGTGGTCGAGGGGCTCTCCATTCGAGAGATCGCGGACATCCTGGATATTCCCGAGGCCACCGTGAAGACCCGCATCCACCGGGCCAAGGCCCAGCTCAAAGATCAGCTCAATCCCACTGGAGGCGTCCATGTCCTGGTCTGACCCCGCTCGGCGATTCGAACCTGCCGAGGATGTCCAGCTGCGGGCCGAACTCCGCGACCTCCTGGGACTCGGGCCCGGGAGGGCCCCCAGCGAAGTCGAACCGACCCCGGAACTGAAGGCCTTGGCCGAGGATCTCCGGCGGGAGGCCCAGCGCCGCAGCCGGACCCAGCGGAAACGCCCCACCTGGGGGCTCCTGGCCGCCGCTGCCCTGCCCCTCCTGGCCGCCCTGGCCGGCCTGGGTGGCTGGGGGGTCCAGCAGAAACACCGGGCCGATGACCTGGCCGCCCAGACCCTCCGCCAGGAACAGGAACTGACCCGCCTGGTGGCCTCCCACAGCACCGAACTGGCCATGGAGCGGCAGGCAAAAGCAGAAGTTCAACAACAACTTCAGTTGGCCTCTCGCAAGGGGAACCGGAAGAACGAGCCCTTCCTGGTGATTCCCGTGGGGGCCCCCCTCAAGGTGACAGGGGATGACTATCAGCGGGTGAAACAGGATCCCCAACATTAGTAGCCGGAGTCGGCACGGTCCTGGCAACCTCAAGGCAAGGTGTTCCCATGGCCAGCAATCCCCTCCTCCTGCTCATCCTCCTGCTCTCCGCCTTCGCCACCATCCTGGCGGGGATGGGGGTCTTCGGCAACAACCGCCCCCCCGATTCGAGGCTGAACTCCCTCCTCAACGACCTGGATGACATGAAGGGGATGCTGTCCCAGTTGCAGAAATCGGTGCTCCAGACCGAGCGCAAGCTGGAGAAGGAGATCCAGGCCTCCCGTGCCGAGAACCGGGAAGTGGTCGAGAAACTGGCCGAGGTGGTGGACAAGCGGATGAAGGACCTGGTGGCCTAGTCCCGCGCAGCACGGAACCCCCGGAGAGTCTCAACCTGCCTGGCTGTGGTTGGCCGGTGTCCAGCCCCGCTCGTTGAGCAGTTTCACGCCCTGGATGCGGGTGAGCCGGAAGGCCATCTCTTCCTGGTGCAGGTGGCAGAAGGCCAGCAGATGGTCCTCCTGGATGGTCCGCGGGGACACGCGTCTGAGCTGGGTCCGATGGGCCGCCGGGGGCAGGTAGGTGAGCTCCACCATGAGGGTGTGCCCCGCGGCGTATTCCAGGATGCGCTGCACCTCTTCCGCCAGCTGGTCCTCGCCGCCCAGGTGCAGCATGGGGATGCGCCGCTGGACTTCCTGGTAGAGGGAGGGATCCTCGTCATGGAGGCGCTGGATGGCCGAGCGGACCATCTGCTGCACGGGCTCCAGGTGGTGGTTCATGCCCTTCTCGTCCACGAAGGCCAGGGCCGCCAGGGCCCAGAGGTAGAGCTTCTCGTCGGCATCGACGCTGAGGGCCAGGAACCGGCCGGGCTTCGGCATGAAGCCGGCCTGCTTGAGCAGGGCATGGGCGTTGCCGTCCCCGCGCACCTCCAGGACCGTTTCGGAAAGCGAGCCCAGCTTCAGGGGCGCCAGCTCCGGGCGCAGCTTGAGCTCGTCCGCCAGATGGGCCGTGCGCGCCCGCACCAGCCGCACCCCCTGGTGGACTTCCACCTCGCCCACCCGGCGGGAGAGGTCCTCGAGCAGCTGGAGCAGGGGCTGGGGCAGGGTCTGGGTGGTGGCGCCCAGGCGCAGGCTCAGCTCTTCAAGGAGCACACCCGCATCGAGGGCGCGGACCAGGGTGGCGTGGCTCACCCGGAAGGTGCCCATGGCGTCGAGGGCCTCCACGTCCGCCAGCTGGGCGAGCTGGAGCAGCCGGTGGGGGTTCTGCAGCAGCGGCGTCAGCAGCTCCAGGGTGGGCTGCAGGATCATGGGCTGGTCCTGCTCCAGGGGCTGCCAGTGGGCGGCCGTGCCCTTCAGGTCGCGCAGCAGGTATTCGTGGGCGAGGGCTTCGCCATGCTCCGTGAGCCGCAGATGCACGTAGCCCTCGTCGCCCTGGATGATGCCCATGCGACCCAGGAAGGGCAGGAAGACACTTCGGGTGCGGTCCTCGTCCAGGGGGTGGAGGGTCTTGAGGAAGGCCAGGAAGGCGTGGACCGCCAGGGTCTGGCCCCGGCGCTCCAGCAGGTGCTGCATGAGGAAGTGGCGATCCTCGGCCGGCGGCATGCCCCAGGCCTTGAGGTCGTGTTCCAGCAGGCTGGCGAAGGCGCGCTCGGCCACCCAGCGGGGTGGATGGCTGGTCACGGCGGGCAGCAGGGTCTCCACGCGTCCATCCCGGTTCCAGAGCAGGCCCAGCCGATGGAGCAGGGTGAACAGCAGGGTCGCATCCTGCTCCTCCTGGAGCATGGCATTGCGCTGCATGAGCAGGCCCAGCTCCTTCTTGGCGGGGAGCCCGCCCTTGAGCACGCGCAGCCCGGCCACGCAGCGCAGCAGGACACTGGTGAGGGCCAGGGAGAAGCGGAAGGGCTCGACGGCCTTCAGCTTCACTTCCGCAGGGGCCAGGAAACTCAGGGCCCCCTCGTCGAAGTCCTCCAGGGCGTCGGCCACCCGTTCGGCCACGGCCCAGGTGGCGCCCGAGGGGAGGACCAGCCCCAGATCGCGCAGGATCTCGAGGACCGGGGTGTCGGGCAGGGTCCCGTCGCTGACGAAGTGCTTCAACGCCACCAGGGACTCGCTGTCCAGGTCCGCCAGGGTGTCCGACAGGCGCTTGTGGTCCTCCAGGTGGAAGACCATGGTCTTCAGGAGGCGCATCCGCCCTTCGCCGCAGTCCTCCCAGCGGACCGGGATGGGCAGGCGCCTCCGTTCGCAGATGGCTCGGAGCTGCTCATCCGAGCAGTTCGATAGGAGCTGGAAATGCGTGTGCGACATGGGCACCCGGGTACAGAGGATCTTTCAGTATCCCACGGGAATGCGATTCACTCACGCGCAAAAAGTGCCCGACAGGTCATGAACCCGCGAGTCAGGCCAGTCCCTTACTGAACCGCGAGGGTGCCCACGGTCACCGGGATGGGGGAGATGGTGCCGGCGCCATCGAGCACCTGGCACTTGATCGGGTCGGCACTGAGGGCGAGCGCCGTGCCGGAGGCGAGCCCGAGGCCGGGCTTCAGGTCCAGGGCGACCTGAAGCAGGGTGCCGCTGAGGGTGGCGGCCGGGGTGGGGTTCTTCTGGGCCAGGGTGACCTGCAGCACATTCCCGGAGACCTTCGCCTTCTGGATGGGTGTGCCGCTGCCCAGGTTGAACTGCGTGCCGTTTTTCACGAGGGTGGTGGTGGTGCCACCGGCGGGAACGTCCACCCAGCTGAGCTTGGCGGTGTCGGCGCTGAGGGTCAGGGAGACGCCCATGGCCGTGCCCGAGCCGGGGCCCAGGAGGTTGAGCACCAGGTGGGAGCCGGAACTCGAGGCGTCCTTCACCAGCTTGTAGGTGCCGGTGGTCGGGTCGGTGTAGGCCAGACTCGGGGCCGCCGGAGCAGGAGCTGGAACTGGGGTCGAGGTGGAGCCGCCACCGCCGCCCCCGCAGGCGAGGAGGGCGGCCATGGAGAGCGCGGCGAAGGTGGAGGAAGGCCTGGGGATGGTCACGGTCGTCTCCGTTACATGCCGGCGAGCAGGAGGGCCAGATCGGCGTCGCTCACGGTGCTGTCCCCGCTGAAGAGGCAGCTGGCGCTGGTGGTGCCGTAGTACTTGGCGAAGGTCAGCAGGTCGAGGGGACTCACCGCGCCGTCGCCGTTGAGGTCCAGGCCGAGGACCCCGCCCGCGGGCGTCCCGCCCCCGGTGTCGAAGGTCAGGGCCAGGTCATCCAGCCGCCAGGCGGTGAGGTTCGCGGCGTTCTCCGCCCAGTCGGCCCGGATCCTGACGGCCTGTCCCTTGAGGTCGCTGAGGTCGAAGGTGTCCCGGGTCCAGAGGAGGCGGTCCACGTTCTGGTTGCTGTAGGTTCGCAGGGTCCTGAGGGTGTTGCCGGCGGCGTCCAGGACCCGCACCGCGAGCGTGTCGAGGGCGGCATATGGAGGTTGTTGGCCGGCGGGGGGAGTCTGGCCCGTGACCTGCCGTATCCAGTAGCCGAGGGAGACGGAACCTGCGCCAGCAGGGATGCTGATGGCCTGTTCGAGGAGGCCGGTGTTGCCGGAATCCAGGCTGTCCCAGTAGCCGAGGTAGGCGTACCAGGCCCCGCTGTGGGGGTAGGTGGCGTTGGTCCTGAAGGGGCTGGCCTTGGCGGCGGCGAGGGTAGTGTTCCAGGTCCAGGCCCCGCTGTCCCCGGCCTCGAAGCCAGGGTTCAGGAGCAGCTGCTGGCCGTTGACGGCAAAGGTCACCGCCGGGGCCGTGGCCGAGCCGGCCGCATTGCTGACCACCACGTCGTACCGATGATCGCCGTCCGAGGAGCCCAGGTAGGGCAGGGTGTAGATGGCGGAGGTGGCCCCGGCGATGGGGCTCCCGTCCTTCCGCCACTGGTAGCTGAGGGGGGGGGTGCCGGTGACCGTGGCCTGCAGGTCCAGGGACTGCCCCGCCGCCAGCCGGGCCGTGGCGGTCGATACGGAGGCGGTGGGGGCCGCGGCGGCGGGCGGGGTCATGGTGACGGTGAGGGTCTCGAATTCATAGCAGTTGTAGGTGTACCCGGAGTCCTTGAAGGTGGCCCCGTAGTTCATCTGCATGGGCAGGCGGAGCTGGCCGTTGGGGCGGTTGGTGGTGAGCCCCCACTGGTTCCGGACGATCCAGTAGTGCTTGGCGGGGTCCGCATCGTCCTCGTTGTAGCCCATGATGGTGATCATGTGCGCCCCCCAGGTGGCGTCGCTCCAGGTGCCGCCCTCGGAGGTGTTGACCCAGAGCGTGGCTTCGGTCTGGTTGTCCCAGAAATCGTAGAAGCCGCCGGTGTCGCTGAAATCGGTGTAGAAGCTGAATCCCACGGCCTGGCCCTGGTTGAGGGCGGTCTTGATGGCCTGGATCATCTGCGTCTGGTTGAGGCTGGTGTTGCTGATCTGCGCCGGCGTGATCTGCGCGATGGCGTAGCTCGGCGTGGTGCCGATGAGGTAGGGCTGGACCAGGGTCGAGGTGCAGTACTTGTTGACCGCCCCGTCCAGATACTCCGCGTGGGGATTCGACCAGGGGACCAGGATCTTCTTAGAATTGTAGAAGCTGGCGAAGGTGGTCAGGTCCCCGCCAGTGCAGGTGTAGCTGGTGGCGTTGGACTGGAGGTACTGGGTCGAGAGGAAGTCCTTGATGCCATAGGTCGAGGCCAGGGCCACCTCCAGCATGGCCGTGGAGGCGAAGACCCAGCAGCTGCCGCACTGGCCCTGGTCCCAGAGCGAGGGGACATAGGTCAGGTTCGAGAACAGGTCCATGGACGTGGAGACCGAGGCCTGGGCCGCCGCGGCCAGCCGGTGCTGGACCGCGGCGCTGGAGGAGGTGTGGGGAAGCCCCTGGTGATTTTGACGCCACAGTTCCCGCGTGGCGACATCGGGATGCATCACCGGGTGCCTGACGCTGCCCTGGAGGAAGGTGCCCGCATCCGGAAGGCCGACCTGGGAGGGAGCCTGGGCCGTCGCCGGAAGCCACAGGCAGGCCATGCCCAGGACGGCCCGGACCAAGCCATGGGGGTTGTGCCTAGCGGACATCGCAACTCCTGATCGATCCTGACCGGACGCTGAAGGGAACTGGAACCTCGATTATGGTCCGCCTCGGGGGCATTTTTCTCCGCAGAACTTCTGGGCCCGGTGGGCCCGGGCCGGAAGCGGACATTGACCCGGCCCGGGTCGCCCCCTACTCTCAATCATTTAGGCCGCCGCCGTGATCGCCCTCCGCCCCGACAATCCCCTGATCGTCCAGAGCGACAGGACGCTGCTGCTCGAGGTGGCCCACCCGGCCTTCGAACAGGTGCGGGACGAGCTGGCCCGTTTCGCGGAACTGGTGAAGAGCCCCGAGCACATCCACACCTACCGCATCACGCCCCTGAGCCTCTGGAACGCCTCGGCCTCGGGCGTGAGCTGCGAGGAGATGATCGAGACCCTGAACACCTGGTCGAAGTACCCCGTGCCCCAGAACCTGCTGCAGGAGATCGAGGACCACGGCACCCGCTACGGCAAGCTCCGCCTGGTGGCCAAGGGGGACCGCCTGGCCCTGGAGATGGATGACCGGGGGCTGTTCTGGGAACTGGAGAACCAGAAGTCGCTGCAGGGCCTCCTGGCGGAGCCCTACCCCGACGAGCGGGGCATCTACCTCAACACCGGCATGCGGGGCGAGGTGAAGCTCCAGCTCATCCGCCTGGGCCACCCGGTGCAGGACATGGCGGGCTACAAGCCCGGCGACCCGCTGCCCTTCGAGCTGGCGCCCACCCTCAAGCAGAACGGCCGGCCCTTTGGCCTGCGGCCCTACCAGCAGGCGGCGGTGGATGTCTTCCACGCCGGGGGCGGGCCCGATGGCGGCGCCGGGGTGCTGGTCCTGCCCTGCGGGGCGGGCAAGACCGTCATCGGCATCGGCTGCATGGGCAGTCTGCAGACCCATACCCTGGTCCTCACCACCAACGGCACCGCCGTGAAGCAGTGGAAGCAGGAACTCCTGGACAAGACCACCCTCACCGAGGACCAGGTGGGGCTTTACACGGGCGACACCAAGGAGATCAAGCCCGTCACCATCGCCACCTACCAGATCCTCACCTACCGCCGCAGCAAGACCGGCCCCTTCGAGCACTTCAAGCTCTTCGAGGCGGCCAACTGGGGCCTGGTGATCTACGACGAGGTGCACATGCTGCCGGCGCCCGTCTTCCGCGCCGTGGCGGAGCTGCAGGCCAAGCGGCGCCTGGGCCTCACGGCCACCCTGGTGCGCGAGGACGGCAAGGAGGAGGACGTCTTCAGCCTCATCGGCCCCAAGCGGGTGGACGTGCCCTGGAAGATGCTGGAGAAGGACGGCTTCATCGCCACGGCCCACTGCCTGGAGATCCGCGTGCCCCTGCCCATGGACGAGCGGATGGAGTACGCCGTGGCCGACCAGCGCCAGCGCTTCCGCATCGCCTCCGAGAACAGCCTCAAGATGGTGGTGATGGACGAGCTGCTGGCCGGGCACCCCAAGGACAACATCCTCATCATCGGCCAGTACCTGGAGCAGCTCCGCATCATCGGGGAGCGGCTGGACGCGCCGGTGCTCACGGGCCAGACCCCGGAGAAAGAGCGGGAGATCCTCTTCCGCCAGTTCCGCGAAGGCCAGCTGAGGGTGCTCATCGTGAGCAAGGTGGCCAACTTCGCCATCGACCTGCCGGATGCCTCCGTGGCCATCCAGGTGAGCGGCACCTTCGGTTCCCGCCAGGAGGAGGCCCAGCGCCTGGGCCGCATTCTGCGCCCCAAGGGGGACCGGAACCTCAGCTACTTCTACTCGCTCATCAGCAGCGAGACCACGGAGCAGGAGTTCGCCCGGAACCGCCAGCTCTTCCTCACGGAGCAGGGCTACCGCTACCTCATCGAGAGTCGCCGCTTCGACGAGCAGCACCGGCTCAGTGAGCCCCTCGTCTGGAGACAGCTGCGCCTTGAGACCTCCGGGCCCCAGGCCTAGCCTGGTGGGCTAGAAGCCCAAAGGTCCCGGACGATGCGACAGAGCCGCCACCAGCCACTGGTCCAGGGGCCACACGAGGAGGCCCGCCAGGAGGCCCGCCAGCACGTCGTCCAGGACCACGCCCCAGCCCCCGGGCAGGTCCTGGACGGCATCGACCAGGCCCGGCTTCCAGATGTCGAAGAGGCGGAAGAGCAGGAAGGGCGCCGCCAGCCGGGCGGCCCAGAGCGGCCAGGGCCGCGGCTGCAGGGCGACCGTGAAGAGCAGGGGGGTGAGTGCGAACCAGACCCCCGCCCATTCGTCGGTCACGATGAAGGAGGGATCCTTCAGCCCCGTCTCCTTCACCACCCGGTCCGCAGCCCACACCGCCACCCCGGTCATGGCCAAGGGCGCGACCAGCAGCACCCAGGGCGGCAGGCGCCAGAGGCCCACCAGCAGCAGCCAGGCGAGCAGCCCCGAGAGGGTCCCCCAGGTGCCCGGGGCGGGCCTCAGGTGGCCGCTGCCGAAGCCCGTGGCGAGCCACCAGGCGAGGCGCGGGGCCCTGCGAGGGGACTCCAGGTGTTCAGGGGCCAAGGGTTCTCCCGGGGGCAGGGTGGGGGTGGTCAGGGGCGAGGCGAATGGGGCCGAAGCGCATGCCGAATTGGAGGGAAATTTCCCAGCGCGGGGCCATCTGGCGGAGCAGGCCGCTGGGACCATCCCCGCCCTGGTTCCATAGTGGGACGGCCACTTCCAGACGGGTGAAGGGATGGGTGTAGGTGCCGCCCTGGGTGAGCCAGAGCAGGAATTCGCTCGCTTGGACTGGAACGACCGGAATCAGGATGCCCCGGAACCCCACCTGCGCCCGCACCCAGGGCCGGACCATCCAGGCCTGGTCATGGCTCAGGGGGGAAGGTCCGCCGGCCAGGCTGCTGTGACCCTGGTACCGCTCGGCCCTCAGTTCAGCTCCCAGGGCGGCCTGGGCGCCGTGGTATTCGGTCCACCAGCTGCGCTGCCAGCCCAGGCCCGCCGTGGCGTAGGCCAGGTCCTCGCTGGAGCCGGTCTGGGCCAGGGCCTGCCACTGGTCCATGCGGTAGGGCGAGGGGGAGTTGTCCCAGCCCATGCGGACCTGCAGGGCATCCGTGGTGTCCCCCCGGCTTCCGGCCGCCGCCCCCCGGACCGTGGGTCCCACCGCCAGACCCAGGGCCGCTTCCAGGCCATCGGCCCGGATGGGGAGGCAGAGGAGGAACAAGGGGATGAAAAGGCGGGCGGGCCGATGCATGCCCAGGAGTATACGCGCCGCGCCGTGAAGCACTGGGGCACTGAACCCGCCCCGAGGCTCATACATGCCGCAGGGCCTCCACGACGCGCAGCCGCGCGGCCTTCAGCCCAGGGAAGAGGGCGCTCAGCTGGAGCGTGGCCTGGAGGCCGAGGGCCACGGCCACGTAGACCGTGGGGACGAAGTGGATGTTCAACTCGTAGCCGTGGCTGGTGCCCGGCGGGGCGGGCAGCTGGAGGTGCAGGGCGTTCAGCCCCGCCCGGAGCAGCAGCGTCGCGGCCAACCCAAGGGCGCTGCCCAGGACCCCCAGGAAGGCGCCCTCCCACTGGAGCAGCCCCAGGAGCTGTCGCGGCTGAAGGCCCATGGCCCTCAGGACGCCGAACTCCCGCACCCGCTCCAGGACCGACATGAGCAGCGTGTTCGCCGTGGCCAGCAGGACGATGAGGAACAGGACCAGGCCCATGAAGCCGAAGATGGCGACGTAGAGCAGCTTCACCTGCCGGTAGAAGGAGGCCAGCTCGAACCAGGGCTGCACGGACGTTTCCGGCAGGAGGACCTGGAGCCGTGCCTGCTCGGCGACCGTGTCCTGGGGGCGCTTGAGCACCACGGACAGCCGCGACCGGGCGGGCCCTGCGTCCAGGAGCTGGTTCGCGGTGGCGAGGCTCACCGTGAGGAAGCGGTCGTTGAGTTCCCGGAGCCCGAGATCCTGCAGCCCCGCCACGTCCACGTCCACGGCGTTCAGGGCGCCCTCCCGGGTGGTGGACATGAGGGTGAGGGAACCGCCCACGGAGGCGCCCAGGGCCCGGGCCAGGCCCACGCCGAGAATCACCTCGCGGGCGGCCGGATCGGCGGACAGCCAGCGGGAGCCCGCGCCGCCGGGGACCTGGGCGCCGCCCTTCAGGGCCTCCGCGCAGGCCATGTACTTCGGTTCCAGCGCCGGATCCACGGCCGTGCCCAGGAAGGCCACACTCTTCGCTCCGCTGGACAGCAGGCCCATGAACTGGATGCGCGGCAGCACCTCGGCCACCGCCGGGTCCCCCCGGAGCCGGGCGGCCAGCGCCTCGCCATCGGGCAGGGACTGCTCCAGGCTCTGGGCCTCGTCGCCGCCCCCCGCCTCCCGCGGCATCACCTGCAGGTGGCCGAGGCCACCCCGGATGGCCCCGTCGGCCAGCCCCTGGAAGGTCTGGGCCATGAAACCGCCCGCCAGGCTTAGTGCCAGGAACCCGGCCACCACCACCATGAGGGTGAGGGCTGTGCGGCGCCGCTGCCGCAGCAGGTTCCGGAGGGCCAGGCGGGCCAGGATCATCTCGATGCTCTGGGGGAAAGCATCGGGTCCACAGATTTCACAGATTCACACAGATTCAGAAAACCACAGATCTGGATGAGGCCCCCTGGAACGAAGCCGAATGCCTCGCGCCTATTCTGTGAAATCTGTGGAATCTGTGGATTCATCTTTTCAGTCCTGCTCAACCAGGCGCCCATCGGCAAGGCGGAAGACGCGGTGGGCCCGGGCGATGACCGATGGGTCATGGCTGGCCACGAGGAAGGTGACGCCGCGCTCCCGGGCCAGCTCGGCCATGAGGTCCATGAGCGGTCCGCCGTGGGCGTGATCCAGGCTGGCGGTGGGCTCGTCCGCGAGGACCAGCAGGGGCTCCGGGGCCAGGGCCCGGGCGATGGCGGCGCGCTGCTGCTGGCCGCCGCTGAGCTGGCCCGGGCGGTGGTGGCCGCGGTCAGCGAGGCCCACGCGGTCCAGGGCGGCTCCGGCCCGGCGCCGGGCCTCCCCGTCCTCCATGCCCTGGAGCTGGAGCGGGAGCATCACGTTCTCCAGGGCCGAGAGCACGGGCACCAGGTTGAAGGCCTGGAACACGAAGCCCAGCCTTCGCAGCCGCAGGTCGCAGCGGGCCTTCTCAGGCAGGTTGGACACGGATTGGCCCGCGAGGCGGACCTCCCCTTCGTCCGGCTGGTCCAGCAGACCCGCCAGCTGGAGCAGGGTGGTCTTGCCGCTGCCGCTGGGACCGGCCAGCACGGCCAGGCAGCCCTTCGGCACCTCCAGCGAAACGCCGAACACGCCGGCGCGCTCGCCGCCAAGCTCGTAGGCGCGGGTGAGGTTCCGGAGTTCCAGCATGGGACCAGTGTAGCGGTCCGACTGGGGCTAGGGCCGCCTGCGGAGCCGGAAGGCCCCGACTACGACCGCACGCGGGACTTGAACGCCTGCTCGTAAGCGGCCGTGCTGGCCTCCAGGCCGCCCTCCTCCACTTCGCCGATGAGGTCATAGGCGTGGGCCTTCACGATGCGCACCCGCTGGATGGTGTTCACCAGGGGGGCGCCGTCCACCAGCAGCACGTTGCCGTCGATGTCCGGGGCCTGGCCCTGGTGGCGGCCCTTGACGAGGAGGTCCGTCTCCTCGTGGGCGCCCTCCACCAGCACGTCCAGGACCTGGCCCACCTTGGCCTGGTTCAGCTCCCGGGCGATCTTCTGCTGCAGCTCCAGGAGGCGGCGCTTGCGGGCCTCCTTGGTGCGCTTGGGGATGGGGTCGCCGAGGTCGAAGGCCGAGGTGCCCTCCTCGGGGCTGTAGGTGAAGACGCCCACATGGTCGAAGCGGGCCTCCTTCACGAAGGCCTTCAGCTCCTCGAAGGCGGCCTCGTCCTCGCCGGGGAAGCCCACGATGAAATTCGACCGGAGGGCGATGCCCGGCACCAGGCGGCGCACCTTTTCGATGAGCTTCAGGAAGGGGCCCCGGCCGCCGCCCCGGGCCATGGCCTTGAGGATCTTCGCATCCGCGTGCTGGAGGGGCATGTCCAGGTAGCGGGCGCAGTTGGGCGTCTCGGCCATGGCGTGCAGGAGGCCGTCCGTGAGGCGGTTGGGGTAGGCGTAGTGGATGCGGAACCAGCGCAGGCCCGCCACCTGGCCGAGGGCCCGGACCAGCTGCTCCAGCGCGTCCGGATCGCCCAGGTCCCGGCCGTAGTCGGTGGTGTCCTGGCCCACGAGGCTGATCTCCAGGACCCCTTCGGCCACCAGGTTCCGCGCCTCGGCCACCACGCTCTCGATGGTCCGGCTCCGCTGGGCGCCCCGCAGCTGGGGGATCACGCAGAAGGCGCAGGCATGGTCGCAGCCTTCGCTGATCTTCAGGTAGGCCGATGCCTTGGGCGTGGTGAGCATCCGGGGGCTGGCCTCGCTGTAGAGGTAGTCCGGGTTGGGATCCAGCTGGTAGGCGGCGCCGGCGCCGATGACCTCGGCGATCTGCTCGATGTCCCGGGTGCCCAGGCAGGCGTCGATCTCCGGCATCCCGGCCATGAGCTCGTCCCGGTAGCGCTCCACCAGGCAGCCCGCCACGATGAGCTTCTCGCAGGCGCCCTGCTGCTTCATGGCGGCCGCCTGGAGGATGGCCTCGATGCTCTCCTGCTTGGCGGCGTCGATGAAGCCGCAGGTGTTCACCACCAGCACCTGGGCCTCCTCCACCACGGAGGTGATCTGGTACCCACGGAGGCGCAGGTGCCCCAGCATGACCTCGGAATCCACGAGGTTCTTGGGGCAGCCCAGGGACATGAATCCGACTTTGGTCAACGGCGCTCCGGCCCCGCTCCGGGGGAACCTCATAGGATAGCGCGGCCTGCCGATAACGTCTGCAGCGCGTGTTAAAATCTCCTCCCCTCCGGACGGACCATGAAACTTACCCTCCAGGTCGACGGTGCCATGCACCCCGTGACCCTCACTGAAGAGGGCCTGACGCTTGGCCGCGGCGACCAGGCCACCATCCGGATCCAGGCGAACGCCGTGAGCCGGGTCCACGCCAGGATCTTCCTCAAGGAGGGACAGCCCTACGTGATGGACATGAAGTCCCTCAACGGCACCTCCCTCAACGGCGTGACGCTGGCCGATCCGGCGCCGCTGCACCCCGGCGACACCGTGCTGCTGGGCGAGGCCATGGTGAAGTGGGTACCCGAAGGCGGCGCCGCCGACACGGCCTCGGGCCTGAACCTGAACCTGGCGCCCAAATCGACGGTGTCCAGGATCTCGCTGGAGGACCGGGCCTTCGACGCCTCCGGCTCGATCCTGGTGCCCCATGCCAGCCTGGAGGCCATGCTGGCCCGGGCCAGCGGACAGCACCCCGCCGGGGAGGCGGTCACCCTGTTCCAGCGTCTGGCCAGCATGGCCGGGACCCTGCTGCGGGCCGCGGGCCTCACCGAACTGCTGGAATCCGTCATGGGCCTGGTGACCGCCCAGATCCCCTGCCAGCGTGGCTTCATCCTGCTGGCCGATCCGGCCGGGGAACTGGTGCCGGAGCTGGTCTGGGAGGAGCAACCGGGCCTCCACACCAACCCCATCAGCCGCACCATCGCCCGCACCGCCATGGACAACCGGGTGGCCATCCTCACCACCGACGCCCGCATGGATCCGCGCTTCAGTGCCGGCGAGAGCATCAAGATCCACGGCATCACCTCGGCCCTCTGTGCGCCGCTCATCGTGGAGGAGAAGGCCTTCGGCGTGATCTACCTGGAGACCAGCCTCAACAAGGGCGGCTTCAAGCGCGAGGACGAGCACCTGCTCTCCGCCATGGCGAACTTCGCCGCCGTGGGCATCCAGCGCGAGCGGGAGGCCAAGTTCCGGCAGCGCCTGGAGCGCTACCACAGCCCCCAGGTTGTGGACCAGATCCTGAAATCCAGCCAGAGCAAGGAGGCTCCGGCCCTCCAGGCCCAGCGCTGCCAGATCAGCGTGCTCTTCGCCGACATCTCCGGCTTCACCCGCATGAGCGAGGGCATGGAGCCCCTGGTGCTGGCGGGCATCCTGAACCGCACCTTCGAGGCCATGACCGACCAGATCTTCAGCCGCGGGGGCACCCTCGACAAATACATCGGCGACGCCATCATGGCCTTCTTCGGCGCCCCGAATCCCGATGCCGACCACGCACGGCACGCCATCGACGCGGCGATCGCCATGCAGGAGACCCTCTACGCCCTGAACGCCGCGCGGCCCGAGGGCTATCCCGAGCTCCGGATGCGCATCGGCATCAACAGCGGCGAGGCCTTCGCCGGCGACATCGGCTGCGAGAAGCGCATGGACTACACCGTGATGGGCAGCACAGTGAACCTGGCCTCCCGGCTGGAGAGCTCCGTGGCCCGGCCCGGCCAGATCGTGGTGGGGCCCGGCACCGCCGCGATCGTGGGCCCGGAGAACCTGAGGCAGCTGGGCGCCTTCTCCCTCAAGGGCATCGAGCAGGAGGTGCGGCCCTTCGAGGTCCTGTGGACCCCGGATGGGCCCACGGCCATACAGGGCGGATAGGTCGTCCCGGGCCCGGGGCCTTTGTACGACTCGCTCCGTGGCCCTCCAGGGCGGAGGACATCCGCGAGCTTGTGCCCCACTCTCGCCCCGACTAGACTTGCCCTGTCCTCGACCGATGTTCCCGCATTCCACCGCCGCATCCGTTACGGATTTCGGCAGCCCCGGAGGCACCATGTCCCATGCCGATTCCAATGCCATGGCCGCCCTGCTCGGCGGCGGGTGCCTGATCTTCGCCCTGTCGATCGCGGCCATAGGCATCGCCGTTCTCGTCTTCTACATCCTGACCATGCAGAAGGCCCTGAACCTGGCTGGACCGGGGCACCAGAAGATGCAGCCGGGCATGGTCTGGCTCATGCTCATCCCGCTCTTCAACCTCGTGTGGCACTTCTTCGTGGTGAGGAATGTCTCCGAATCCGTCAAGAGCTGGGCGGCGGAGCATGGCAAGAGCGTGGACGACGCGGGCTACACCATCGGCCTCATCACCTGCATCGCGCAGTGCTGCGGCCTGGTCCCGATCATCAACATGCTCGCCGGTCCCGTAGGGCTGGTCTGCCTCATCATCTGGTGGGTCAAGGTGGCCGGCTTCAACCGCCTCATGGCCGGACAGGCCTGAGCGGTCCGCCCTATTCCTTGACGAAGTCCTTCCAGAGCATCGAGGGCTGGATGCCGGAGTTGCGCTGGTACTTGCCGGACTCGTAGCTGTCGTACTCGCCGCTGATCGTGTGGTAGAAGATCTGGCAGATGGCCACGCCTGAGTAGATGCGCACGGGCTGGATGCAGCTGATCTCCAGGGTCCAGTAGCCGCAGAAGCCGATGTCGCCGAAGCCCGCCGTGACGTGGACGAAGAGGCCCAGGCGGCCCACGCTGCTGCGCCCCTCCAGCATGGGCACCAGCCCATGGGTCTCGGTGTACTCCTGGGTGCGGCCCAGGTAGAGTGTGCCCGGCTGCAGCAGCAGGCCCTCGGCGGGAACCTTCAGGAACTCGATGCCGTTGGGCCGGGCCATGTCGAGCTCGCGCTCGGTGTAGACCGCCAGGTCCTCCCCCAGGCGCAGATTGTAGCTGTTGGGATTCAGCTGGGCCTCCGACCAGGGGTCGATGCGGATGCGCCCTTCGGCCTTCGCCGCGAGGATCTGCCTGCCCGTGAGGATCATCCGGGCTTCAGCGGTCCACTTTCACGACCACGGTCCTGCTGATCATGTCGTGGAGCCCCTTGCGCTCCGCCGTGAACAGGATCAGGAGGTAGGGCACCACGTTGGCGACCAGGCTCAGGGCCTTCAACAGGAGGAGGTTCCCTCCGAGGGCCCCTCCGGCCATGGCGCTGTGCATGGCGCCGACGACGAAGATGGCCGAGAAGGGAATCATGATGACCCAGGAAATGACCCCGTTCACCACGTAGCCGAGCATCCTCAGGACAGCCATGCCCAGGTCGATCCTTCCGGCGGGATTCGATTCCGGCACGACCCTCAGCTTCATGAGCTTCTTCCCGGGGGTTGCGCCGAACCTGATCCAGCACCACGGGACGAAGAAGAGGTAGGCCAGGCCGATCAGGAAGGAGAGGCAGCCCAGGGCGGCGATGGCCCCGAACCCTCCGCTGAGGCCGCCCACGGCGAGGGAGCCGGGCATGAGCAGGATGGAGACCACCTGGAGGGTGAAGAGGGGGGCGTAATCGATCAGCGCCGCGATGAGGCGGGTGAAGAAGTCCCCGCGCTCGCCGGTGGGCACTGCGTCATCGGGCGTGGGCGGCAGGAGGGGGCCCAGAAACGAGGGAGTCGAGGGACCGGTCGATCGCACGGTCCCGGGTCCCGGTGGCGGCGGCGGGGGGGCAATGGGCGGCTTGGCGGAGGTCGGGACGGGGCCGGTGGCGACTTGCTCCTGGTCCTGGAGTTCGATCTTCGGATCGGGATCGGCGGGAGGTTTGCCGGTGTGGATGGCAGCCAGTTGCTCGGCGGACATGCGCACCGTGCCGCTGGGCACCGCGGGGGCGTCCTGGATGTTGAGGGCGATGGTGGCGCCGGCTTCGGCCCTGGGATCCACGAAGGTGAGCTGCACCTGACCCACAGTGAGACGATCGCCGTCGCGCAGGGGGGAGGACTGCACCCGGTTGCCGTTCACCAGCACCCCGTTGCTGCTCTGGAGGTCCTGGATCTCGTAGCCCCCGGCCACCTTGCGGAGCACGCAGTGGTGCCGGCTGACGCTGGGGTCCGGCAGGCGAAGGGTGTTATCCAACTCCCGGCCCAGGTGGACCTCGGCATCGATGATCTCGAACTCTCGGATACCCGCGCTTTCGTGCACCAGCAGTTTGGCCATGGAGACCCTCGGGGTGGTGGGATGGGCGGAAGTGTAGCGCATCCCCTCGGTCCGGTGATAGGTCAGGGGTCTTGGTTCCTCCTTGACGGGCTGGGGCGGACCCGCCAATCTTCCCCCACAAGGCAAGGTGCAAGCATGGTGCTTTTCAACGCGGCCACCAAGGAGTTGACGGCCAAGATCGTCTACTACGGCCCCGGCCTGTGCGGAAAGACGACCAACCTCCAGCACGTCTACGACACCCTGCCCGGGGCCGGCCGGGGCAAGATGCTCTCCTTGGCCACCCAGACGGACCGCACCCTCTTCTTCGACTTCCTGCCCATCGAGCTGGGCACCATCCGGGGCATGAAGACCCGGATCCAGCTGTACACGGTGCCCGGACAGGTCTTCTATGACGCCACCCGCAAGCTGGTGCTCCGGGGCGCCGATGCCGTGGTGTTCGTGGCCGACTCCCAGGCCCCGGCCCTGGAGAGCAACAAGGAGAGCTTCCAGAACCTGATCGCCAACCTCCGGGACCAGGGCTCAGAGCTGGAGAAGATCCCCCATGTGATCCAGTGGAACAAGCGGGATACGCCCAACGCCCTGCCCGTGGAAACCCTGGACCGGGAGATCAACCTCTACGGTGCCCCCACCTTCGAGGCCTGCGCCATGCGGGGCGAGGGGGTCAAAGAGACCCTCACCGGGGTGGCCAAGCTGGTGCTCCGGAATCTGGCTGACCGGTACGGGGGTGGCGTCGTGGAGGAGCCACCGGTGTTCCTGGGCGATCCAACGCTCCCTGAACCTTCTGAATCCACCCGGCCCATGGAGGTCGAGGAGCTGGCTGGTGGCGAGCTCCTGGAGGAGATCGACGAGATCCCGGGCGAGTCCGGCCCCAGCACCCATGCCCCGGCGCCTTCGCATCTGCCGCATGCCAGCGTGGTGGAAGTCCCCGTGGTCCTGGATCGCAGCCTCTTCAGCGGCGAGTCCCCGGTGGAGATCCGATTAAAGCTGTATATCAAGTGAGCTTTTTAGCCTCATTGCGAAAATCGCGGCCTTTGGCCGCGTTTTTCGTTAACGCCCGGCCGCAGCCCGGGCGCTTGGGGCAAACTGAATGATTGAATTCGAGGCCCATTACATGTC
>Ga0214221_1000072_pt1 | contig 43979 bp, 46 predicted proteins | sample TroBogypolimnion_8_FD_153059 | JGI IMG/M metagenome (GOLD analysis project Ga0214221, IMG submission 153059) | Freshwater microbial communities from Trout Bog Lake, WI - 09AUG2007 hypolimnion | ecosystem: Environmental > Aquatic > Freshwater > Lake > Hypolimnion/Profundal zone ...
GTGGGATTAAACAACAAACAACAAGAAACAAAACATTATGGCTGATGCAAAAAGTCTGCGTGCCAATCCAATTGGCCAAGGGAATAGTCAGAAGGGTGTATGTGCATGTGACTCTCCGGGGTTGCAGAATACTTCCGCCCGCACTACGCCCGATCACGACATGCCTACGAATGTGCTGACCAAGGAAACCTCGACTCATAAGCCGTTTGGTGAACTTGGCGGCCAAGGGATGGGTGGAGCGGAGTAAGTAGGAATCTAGTTTAGCCAGTCATGAAAACGTTCGAAGATCTTAAATCGCAGGTTAAACGCTATCTCACCAGCAACACGAATCTCGTGAATGCATGGCCGGGACAAGCGGGTGACACTAATGCACTGATGGCGGAAATTGACAGCGCGATTTTGGTCGCCGCGAATAATGCACGTCGTCAAGCTGAAATGCGACATGATTTTGGGATTAGTATCATGACTGGCTACGCTACTTTAGTGGTTGGCGGGTCAGTGGACCTCGACCACATTGCGGTGGATGAAGTGGGAGGGACAGATTTTCGGAGCTTTAAGACGCTTCGAGAGGTTTTTGTAGTCAACACGGATGGCACGATGTATCCGGTGAAGATCGTTAGTCAGAAGACGAAATCGATCCAATTGTTCAAGCAACAAGATTTAGGAAAGCACACGTATCAAGAGGGATATATTGCGGTGGTGAGTGGAAGGCAGTTGACGATGGAGCGACAAGCAGTCAGTGTGACGTTGTCACTTGCGATAACGGGGAGTGTGTGGTTGGAAGAGTTTACTGCGGAAGTTGCTACAACGGGAATTTATATTGGTGGACTCTTGTCGCCTGATATCACTGGAGATTGCGCGGTAGTTGTTTCACTGAATGAATATGCTGCGTGGTCGCGAGGAACACAAGGTTCAGCGGCGGCAAATATTAGCTATAATTTTGGTGCGTGGCGGATCAATCCGATGTCAAGTTTGGGACAATACAGTGCGTATAAATCTAGCACGGAATCCTCGCCTATTGGTTTGACTGATTGGACAATGGTTCGTGGTGCGGGGCAACCTATTTTGACGCAAGCAGTAACGCCTGTGGTGTTTAATTGGTTTCTCGAACGTGGATTTGAGTACCTGCAATGGGCAGTGATTTGCGAGTTAAATCACATGTTACTCAAGTTTGTTCCGCGACAAGAAGGAACGCTCGGGCCGCCTGACAGTGCCCGAGACAAAGCACTTGACGCATTGATTGTTAATGATGCTTATGCCACTGATGGCGATATCTATCACGATCTTTAAGTATGTCTTTTCAAATTAACATCGCACAGAATATCCTCACCCAACAACTCGTCGGTACCCTCATGGGCCCGGTGATGATTGGACAGACTTACGTCGAAGGGCTTCTGACGACGATGACGACAATGGAATGGAAAGTGGCAAATGGCTCGCAACTTACACATCCTTTGCCGTATGGAGTTTTTGCGAATATTGAGAATCGTCACAACATGACGCAGTCATACCTCGTTGCGCATTTTGCACCGGGATTTTTTGACACGCCCAGCGCACCGGTTTTTAACGAAGTTTGCTGTAAGAAACAAGACATTCATGAGTTTATTTGCTCAGCAACAGTTTGCAAAAAGGTCGTTCCGATCGCGAGTAATCTCGAGACTGACTCAGGCGGAACAGTGATCTGGTCATGCAATATCGAACCGATCGACGAGGTTCACGGATTGATGACGACGATCAAAAATCCCTATCTTCTCGAACAGGAAGGTTCGGTCTGGGATGAAGTGTTGCATCAGTTTATTATCCTCAAGCGCTTGTTGACGAAAACTTTCGCCGCTTCATCAATAGGCGTCGTCAGTACGACAATGACGTATATTAATTACACACCACTCAAATGTGGTTGGTGGATTAAAAATACGGAAGTTTTCTCGGGTTTCTCACTTGCATACTCAACCACGATCAACTATGACTGGCCTGCAGTTTTGAAGAAACTCTATGTTGACATTTGGCCGCTCGTCGAGGGTGGTGCACATGAATTTGGTTTTCCGGTGTATTCAAAACCACATTACTCTGGTCCTTGTAAAGCAGACGTCACTGAAAGTTTCGAGGTCGGTGCACCGAGTGTGGATATCCCGACTCCAATGCTTCCAAGGTCGATTCAACTTAATTGTCCTTTCTATAACATCACCGAACTACCTTCACTTCACGGTCGTGGAGCGATCACAACCTACTCTGGCGATGATAGTCCTGTTTGGTTACCGGCATATGCGATCTTTGATGTTCCCGCGACTACGCCAACTGACTGGCCGGATTTCGTCATCGACATGACACAGGTGCAACCTTACAAAGGTGGATTTATCAAGAAGAAATATAAGGTCTATCCGCCTGTCGAAGATGCACAACCAACAGCTTCTAATTGGTCCGGAGTTCTGCCACCATGATCAAACCAGATCATAATCGTCCGTTTGTCTCACGACTCGATGAAAGTCCATTCATCGAACACAAAGATTTGTCGCTTAGTCAGCCTGTGACACACAAGCAACAGGCGATGAACATTCCTTGCTTGGTAAATCCAAACTTCGTTGCACCACCGCGAATCCCGCAAAGTTATAAACCTTTCTCCTTTGCACTTGCCGCTGGGCCCGCAGGTAAGATGCACGTTTATTATGGACAGTTGATTCAACTCGTCACATTCCCAAACTTCAAACGTAACATTGTCAACGCAGTTCATTTCAACGTCCTTGCATCGCAAGACGAAATTCAACAACCTGTGATTTGGGTGCCTGACAATCTTCGCACAGATCATGGATTCTTACGCGCAACACTTCTTAACTGGCGTGGTAACGCTTATCTCTACTGGGAAACCAACGCAAATGGAGTAATCACACTTTGCCGTATTGTTGGTCCTGACGTTCCGACACTTAAAAATATTCCTGAACTCAATTCAGACCTCATTCGCGATTGGGGCGAAGATGAACCAGTCGGAAAATACTGTGCATTTATTGGTTCAGTTTCAGACTCAGGCGAGATTACACAAAAGATTTCCTCCGACTACTTCTGGTCGCCTTGTGTCATCCCCGAAGGTTCTGATGGTACAACGATCACCACAGACGGTGGTTATGGTGGTGTCGCAATCGTCGGTGGCACTGGTAAAATTACAGTCACAATTTACGATACTGACACTATCTACATTCTCTCCGAATGGCATAACGGTATCGAAACCATAAACAACTGGACAAATCTCACCTTTAACACACTCGCTGGTGGAGGCAAACTCATCTCCATCGATTCTCACGGATTTCCTTAACTAATATTCTCATGCAAAGTCGTCGTATACAACAACAACAAGAAGAAACTCTTCGTAACGTCGAGATCCTCCGCGGTCTAGGCCTCACCGAGTCACCAATCTCGCAGTTCGGTAGTCTCATTAATGCGCTTAACAGCACCGATGCGCCAGCGATTCAACAGGGACAGTTTGAAAAGACGTTTGGGTTGCAACAGTCTGGTCAACAGCAGCAGGCGAGCGAGTTTGCGCAGAGTCATGCGTTAGCGCAACAGAATTATGCGTTAGCGCAACAGGGGCAGGACTGGCAGCATTGGGGGATGGAAAATGACATGAATCAGAAGGCGTGGGAGCAGTATTTACAAAGCAAGAAGTTTGAACAAGAGCAAGGGAATCATAATGATATGATGCAACATTATGGAGCAGCATTAGCACAACAGGGAGAGCAAGGTGGTTTGCAGGCTTTGTTACATATGTTTGGATTGAATCAAGAGTCGACGTCGCGTGGGATGCCGGCGTTGTTTAATCAGGATGTGCTTGGGTCGCTTGCGTCACAGCATGGGTTTTCTAATTTGCTTAACAGTGTTTCAAACGTGAGTACGCTTGGGCCTAAAGCAAGTTGGAGTGATGCTGAGGTTGCTGCAGCGCGGCAGAAGTTGGGATTGAAGTGAGTTTTAACTAAATACAAAAATGGCTGATATCAATGCAATTATGAAGTTGTTTGCTGGAATCCAACAGGGACAGCAGGCTTTGGTCAATTCTGTGCAGAAACCGCGTGGGATTATGCGGCATAATGATGATATGACCAATATGGGGACGCCGGGGATGAGTGGGACTCCGGGATTGGATCAGTGGTATCGGAACAATCCGGGGTATCAGAACACTCCGGTGGTTGCGGATACTGGGCAGGCACAGAGGGATCATCAGCTGTTTTTGGATCAGATCGCACGGAGTACAGAGGAGATCAATGCGTATGATGAACATGCGAAGTTGGCAGGGTTGCCGACGTATAAGGAGAAGATGGCACAAGATCAACAGTCAAATGTTAAGTCTATTGCGGATGAGTGGAATCAGACACAGAGTCAGTGGCAGGGTGCACAAAATCCGGGTGGTGCTGGAGGGTTGAATTTTAATCTTGTTAATGGCCCTATGGATGTGTTTGCACAGAATAGTGAGAATGCATTGAATTGGGCGAAGATCCAAGGACAAGAGATGGTGGGAAGAGGTTTGAAGGCTGATACGAGCGGTTTTGGGAATTATGCGCCGATTGCGTCTGTGACGAGTCCGAGTAGGACTCCGACTACACCGAGTGCGTTGCCGGGAAGTTTGGCAAGTGTTGGACAAGATCCTTTTGCGGATATTAAGATTGGAGGTATTCCACGGCAACCAAATGCTTTAACCAATGCATTTAATGCGCCAGATAAAACAAATATGGCGCAAGGCATGGAAAGTTTGTTGTTTGGGCGTGCTGCAATGCCACAAGTTACACAACAAGGGATTGCGGCTGCAATGCCACAAGTTACACAACAAGGGATTGCGGCTGGGATGACACGAGAACCGACAGTTTCTCCTGCATTGTTAATGGCGGCTGGGATGAATCCATTAGCTGCACAATTTTATGGTGCGTTACCGCCTGAGATGCCACTGGGCAACTTTATGGATCAAATCATGTCGAAGTTTAACGCAAGGAATCGCGAACGTGCAAATAGCGCTGCGGACGATGCTGCAATTGGCAGGATGATTAAGATACTGCAAACCAGTAAGTAACTCTATGGACACCTATCAAGATTTTCTAAAACAGAATCCTGTGGATGAGTTTAACTCGCCGCGGCAGATTCAACAAGACTTTGTGGACAATATCCGCAAGGCTGATCCACGTTTTAGTGACTTGACAGAAGGGCAGACTGGTCAGGTGTTGGCGCAGTTGACCGGAGAGCAGGGGTTTAATAGATTTTCGGCTGGTGCGTTGAATCGTGGGTTTGATTGGTTAGGTGATAAGTTTACGAATACGCTTAACGAATTGCCTGTCGGTGGTGGTCTGACTGCGAGTCAATATGCTGGTGAAGGAGCACAAGGAATTGCGCAATTTTTTGGTGCTGGAGAGGATACACAACAAGCGTTTAAGAGTGGTGGTGAGCAATTGCCAGCGATTATCGGGATGCTTGGGTTGGGCGGTGTTGGAAGTGTGATTGGTGGTATTGCTGGTGCGATTGGTGGTATTGGAAGTGTGATTGGTGGTATTGCTAGTGCAGGTATGACTGGTTTGATGGGTGCGACTATGTACGGACAAGGCGTAGGTAGCGCATATGAACAAGGCGCTACTGGACTTGCGCCGACTGCAGTTGGTGCAACGAGTTTGGCGGCACTTGCGATTCCGATGGTGTTCAGTCGTGCGATTGCTGATGTTGCGGGGACTGCAGCGTTGAAACTTACTGCGAGTGGTGCGTTGAAGGATTTGACTGCAGAAGCGGTTAAGGATGGAGTGAAGTTCAGTGGATCAGAGGCGGTGAATTTGATCACTGGGAATCCTGCAGTGTCGACTTTGCGCCGAAGTGCGTTGAAGACGGTGCAGGAAAGCATTGCAATGAGCACGGCGAGTGCATTGAGTATTTCTAGTGCGGTTGCTGGGCAGTTGATCATTAATCCGAAGAAGTTTGTTGAAGATCAGTTGACGAGTAAGCAGTTCTGGATTCCGACGTTGATTGGTGAAACTTTCAACGGTGTGGGTGGTGTGATGATGGGGAGGATGCGGGAACCAGTTAAGAGTTATAAGACACTGACTGAAGAACAGGCAGCACTGAAAGCAAAGTTGCATGGTAGTGAGCAAGCGAGTGCCGAGGAAGGTGCAAAGTCACTTGTGGGGATTTTGCCGGATAAGACTGCGGGGACGGAACCTTCATTGACTGTTCCGTTAGATGAGACGATGTATCCGGAAAGTATTTACAGTTCGAAGATTAAGAAGCAACTTGGAATTCCTGCAGGTCCTGAAAGCGATCAGGCATTACTTTCGCATTATAGTGCGATTCGTCAAGCAAATGCGGAAGCGATTGTTGCGGAGACAAATAAGGCGTCTACTGATACACCTGAAAGTCCTGCGGTTAAAGATCGTGTGATTAACACTCCAGACGAAGCGTACGCTGCGATTGCTGATGTAATGGCAGCGCATGATCCGTCGAGTGATCAGTTGAACATGCTTGGAATGGCAGTGCAACATCTGCAAGAAGCGATGGAAAGTACGCATCCAGAAGTGTCGACAGATGAAGCATTCATGCATGCAGTAGAGGAGATTCACGCGCGTGCTTATGATCCTAACGTGCAGAATTATGAGCATATTGTCACGACGGATGATGGAAATCATATTGCGTTTCATAATCCCGGGACGAAGGAAGTTGGGACGTTTGTTCAAGTGATGCGGACAGGAGAGGATGGCAAAGTTCATCCTGTGGGTAAGCAATTCATTGAAAACGTTCCCGGCACGGCGACGATTTTGCGCCTGCATGACGTGTTACAGCTTGCGAAACTTGACGCGCCAGCGTTGAAACCTGCACTAGACAAACACTTTGGAGTTGATGTGACGCCGAAGGAACTTGAAGTTTTTCATCGTGTCTTTCAGCGGACTGCACAAGCGGAAGCCGAGATGCCGTATGGCGTGAGTTTTCATGAAGATTATCATGCTCAAGATCCGAGGCGAGCTGCTGGGATTGCTGAGATGTTGCATCGGACGGGGATGCAGAAGGCGCTAGTTGCGCTTAAGCAGAAGTTACGTTTTACTGCGAGTTCTGCATGCCTTGATCCAAAGGCGTTAGATAACGCGACGTTTGATTATTTTGGCGCGAAGAATATTGCGGCGCATTCGTTGGTTGAGAATACGAATGGTGAACTCGTGCACGTGATTTCACGTAACAATACGTATGGTCCTGATGTGGATATTCATGAATTAGGACACGTGTTGCATGTGCTTATCGACTCAGGTGGTTATGGGAAAGAGATGAAGGCTGAGGTCGATAAGTGGCTTGGTGACATTGTTAACCCAGATAGCGAGTGGAATAAGGGGAAGGAACGTGGTAAGCAACGAGCGGAAGATGTTAAGCACGCTGCAGAAACCGGCGCGACGATTGCGTCAAAGGTTCAGGCAGGAACTAAACGCGCACAAGGTTTGCCAGATACAGAAGAGATTCGTCAGCATTACTTGTCATACTATGAAACATTCGCGCAAACCTTTCATGGCTATATGATGTCTGCTGGGAATAAGTTCTCAGACTTTATGGCAAAACACTTTCCGACTTTGCATGGATTCTTTTCGGAGTATGCAAAAGCTTTTAAGACTGGTGGACCGCTTAATCGTTACTCGCCGGGTTATAGTGTTGGCAAGTCGATTTTGAAAACCTACCTCGATGCACATTATGATGCAACTGAAGCACCTGCGAAACGTCTGCATGCACTCATGGATGCGACACCGGGAATGTCTTCTCGAGTTGCAGAAGCGTTAGTTCACGAGTGGTTTCAAGCGAAAGGTGTTGGTATTCGTGATGCACTCGAGACGACGGTCAAGCAGTTGAAAGAGACTGGCGAAGGTGTGAGTGATTCTTCTGTGATCGATTTGCTTTCGAGCATCGGACGCGTGAACGGAGAAACGAATATGTTCTCTCCAATGGAAGGTTACGATGGACAGTTAAATTCCAAGGCGTTTATTCTTGCACCTTGGATTAGCCATCTTGTCGGTGAAACACATCTCGGTTGGGATAAGATGCTGAGTGCTGCGAAGGAACTTGCGGCAAAAACAGGTAAACCTTTCAAGAGTGAAAAGTGGTTTAACTCGCACACACTTGCAACAGAACTTGGATTCAAACCCGGCACACCACGTCACGCAGAAGCGCAATCCTATCTCAATGGACGGTGCTTCATTATGAAGAACATTGAACGTCTTCAACGCGTGGTTGATGTAATTTTGAATCCTGCGGAAACTGAGCGATATACGCAGGCCGACGTGTTAAAGCAGATTTATAAACTCGATGGAGTTTTACGTGACTGGTATCTGGGTCGCTTGGATTACCAGAAAGGTAAGCCAATGTACGAGCCGACTTGGGACAAACTTAGTTCGTCTGTCGAAGCTGGTCGTCAACATACAATCGAACTTCCAGAACGCGAGGCTGCGTTTGTTGAAAAATCACATAAGTCTTGGTTCCCAGACCTCACCGATGCGTTGATGAAACGCGTGAAGAACACTGCGAAACCACCAAAATCTCACCTTGACATTGATGGTAATTTTGACTTCGAGACAAAGCAACGCGAGTCAGGTACGAAACGTCCTGAGTTGAAGTCTTTCTCATCTGAGCAAGAAGCTCGAGATTATGTTGACTCGATTCAAAACTCGAGTAAGTACGCGATGGTCGAACTTTCGACTGAGCATTATACCAAGCGTACAGTTGCAAAAACTCGCGAAGAAAAACTTGTTGCACAAGGTAAATACAAACTCACCGATGCGTGGCGTATCGTTGCAAAAGACACAACGAATCGCCTTCGTCTCGCCTCCGAAGATTCCACTTGGCGCGCTTCAAAACAAGCGTTCGAGGCTGCTGCGTTTGAACAAGCGCCCGAGCATGTGCAAGAATCGCAGTCCGAACTCGAGTCCATCGTCGCTCCACGTCCACAGCCTACGAAAGAAAAGCGGGTCGTCGCTCAGTTGTCACCTGAAAGTGCAAAACAATTTTGGGCCGAACTTGAAAAAACTGGTGCTCCTGCACTTCACAAACTTCGTGACATAGTTCCGAATCACGTGGAGAAAGCTCTGCAAGACATCCTCGCAGGCACAGATCAACCACATACGAACGTCAATGAATTTGCGACGTTGAAAAAGCATTTTCTTGGAATGCTCGAGTGGCGTAAGGCGAATCCGGGCATCTTCAACGATCTCTTACATGAACACGGTGTTGATCTATTGCCTACGCAAAATGGTCTAATCACGATGGTCAAGGCATATGTTAATTCGTTGCACACCTTCACGCCTGATCTTAACGCAAAACAAATCCAATCTGAACACCTTCGCAATCTCAGTAAGATGATCGCGTTTGGTGAAGACGTCGCCAACGCAAGTAACAAACCAAGCGCAGCATACGATCCTGACACTGTAACAAACTTCTACAAGTCTCTCACAAACTATGTGAAAGATTTGCAGTCTCAATATCTCAACGAAAGTGCTGCTGACACTGGTCGCGGTATGATTCCGCAAGTCACACCTTCCGAGCAAGGTCGTCAAGCTGGCACGACAGCATTCGCAACACCACTTTCTAATCCAACAGTCCAAGCAAACGTCGCAGCTGTTCTCAACACACAAGAAGGCAACCTCGGACGTCCACATGACGTCGCACATGAACGTAGTGCGATCGGAAAGATCTTCGGAGCCGTCCTAGGTAAACCACTCAGTGTCGCACAAAAAATCCACTCCGCAATCGGCCAAGGCCCGCTACAACGAGCCGTGCAAGATCCAAACTTTTATTGGGCTTCTAAAGCATTCTACGACGAAACTGTTAATGTCTCCGGTAACACAACAGGTGCACTCAAGCATTTGCACTGCGCAGGCAAACTAGTCTCGCAACTCGAACTCATACCGCCCGATGAACGTGCAAATCTAAAACCCGAGGAAATTGCACACCTTGAAGCGCTTCCAAAGATTTTCAAACTCGACGAAGGTGACAGCATGGATCCAAACCGTACTGTCCGTACAATGTTAGCGAACCCTCGTCTGCGTGACATCTTCAATCGCATTGGACTTCTGGAGAACCAAGGTTCAGACTTCTATGAAAACATAATCAACAAACCTCTTGATCCGAACGACGAAATTTCGGTTAGTGCTTATGCGTACAAGAAAGAACTCTCAAACCCAAAAGAGGCAGCACTCATGGAAGAATGCCTTAAGCGTTTTTACGCCTCTCACAAGTACTCGGTCCAAGTCCAAACTGTTCAAAGCATGCGAAACTTCATTGCTTCGCATGCCACCTCACTAATCTCTCGTCCCGAGTTCGGCAACTCCGCCGAAAAAGCGATGGATTTTGCTACACGCTTCAACGCTGCCAGCACTCCAGATCGTCTACAATTACTCGTTAAGGAGCTTAACAAGACTCCGAGAGAGATGACGAATGCGCAACAGGCAAAGATGACTGAGGAGGAGTTTCACCAGTCGCAGAGTACGACGATGACGTTGGATGATGCGGAGAGATTGCTTAAGCCGTATATGGAAGCGGAGCAAGGGGTGTTGAAGCAGAATCAGATGCTGTTACACAATTCGTTTTATACGAGTGAGGTGCGGTATGGTGCGTGGCATGTGAGGGTGGTGTTTAAGGAGGATGGGAGAATGCCAGCGAGTAAGACGGAACGGATGGGGTATTATGGGTTTAATTCGTTGGAGGAGGCACAGAAGTTTGCTGCGGAACAGCGGGTACTTGGAAATACTTCAGGCACGCCGTGGGACTTTGGACGGGCGAAGCGTAATTATCGTGAGATTAATGGGACGTATGAAGATGCGTTGAATGATGTTACGAAGACGACGCGAGTGATGTTGGAGTTGTTTTTAGAAGGGAAAGGGTTGGATGAAGAGACGTTGAATACTGTATCGAATGCTATTGGTGACTTGCCTGATAAGGTGACAATGCAGAATGAGGCAGTGAAGATTAATTCGTTGACTGCTAGAAAGCGTTCGTTTACGAAAGGGCGGGAAGAATTGGATCGGTTTGAACAGCATTTGGAAAGCGTTCGGCGTCGTCTTGCGGCGAGTGGACGTAAGGAGACTGATATTAAGTTCAAACTTTACTCGCGGGATAAAGGGACGCTTGCGAATAATGATTTGTATGAAAAGTTGGATGAGTTCAAATCTGGCATGCGTTTGAAGGATAGTGAGTATCAGAAGCAGATTGGGATGCTTGGGTATAATGCGTGTATGTTGGGGAACTTGTCTTCGGGGATTATGGAAATGCAGCAGGGTCCGATTATTACTGCGGCGAGTTTGATGGCTCATGGTGGGAGTTTGAAGGATGCGTTTTTGGTTCCGACGCAAGTGGTGAAGTATGCGTATCAGTCTGCGATGAAGCGGTTAGTGAGAGGGGATCAGACTAGCGTTTGGGATAATCCTGAAGAGCGTGCATTCATTCGTGATGCGGTGAATAAGAATAGGCTGGCACAGAGATTGCATCATGATATTGATCAAACGAGCACGGATCGTGTGATGGAGCAGTATCGAAATCTTGATGGGTTTGAGGATCAGACGACGAAGGATAAGATTAAATCTGTTGGACAGCATGTGTTCAATGGGTTGAATAATATGTATGGAGCGATGAATCGTTTCAACATGGAGGTGTCGTTGATCTCGCATTATAGACTGTTGAGGAAATTGCAGTATGGGAACGTGCCGACGATGACTGCGGAGCAGATGCAGACGAACGGGCATCCGCAGTTTACTAAACGCCAGTTTGCCGAACTTTCCAACAAGGTAATGATGGCCAGTGACATGGCGAATGGTACGTTGCAGAGGTTGGGAAGACCTGAGTTTTTCAATACGAAATCAGAGATGCTGCGGAATGCAGCGAGTACGTATTGGAGTTTGCAGAGTTTTGTGAATGCGCAGGTCGCGAATCAGTTACTCTATATGAGTAAGGCGTTGAACGCGAAGGGGATTTACTCGAGGTCGGAGAGTATCGCAGCGAGAAAAGCGATGGCGACGTTGCTTGGAATGCAATTTCTCGCGATGGGAACGGCAGGATTTACTTTGTGGCCTAGTGCGAACAAGGCAATTAAACTCGCGACTGGGTTTGATCCGGAGGAAGAAATGCGTGATGCGTTTTTGTCGAATAAGAATTGGAGTGACAGTGACCGTCAATTCATGGCAGATTTTGCTGCGAATGGATTAGCGACTGCGGCAGGTGTTCCGATTGATTATGGAACTCGTTTGAGCGTACAGGGTTTAGGTCCAATGAGTCCGTATGCTGGGTTTGATGCGAAACAACTTGGTGGGCCGGTCATCGGTTTGGTCACGCAGGCGATGAGTGATTTGAAGAAGGTGCAGGAAGGAACGTTGGGTATTGGCGAAGCTGTTACACTCAATATGCTGCCTGTTGGACTTCGTCGTGGTTTGCGCATGGAGATGTTCGATCATGGTGATATCTATGATGGAAATAAGAAGTTCATGTTCACACCAACCGCAGTTGAACGTGTTGGTATGTGGACTGGATTTAACACTGTCCGTGCGCGTGAGGAAATGGAAGCGCGGATGAAGAGTACGGAGGCGATTGACGCTGGTGCGAGGTTGAAGATGACACGTGCAAATGCGGTGATTGATGCGCAAGCGAGTGGGAATTTGCCCGAGGCCATGCGGATCATGCGGCAGACGGCGACTGACTTTCAAGAGAAGGTTCCAGCCTTTGCAAAGTATGTCGCAGAGTTGAAGGTGTCGAAAGATATGGGACAACTCGTACGCGAGGGAAGTGGTCCAGAAGCTGATCGAGTCGCACGTTTGTATCAGACTTTGAATCCACCGCAGGAGATGTTACGGAAAGCAAAAACTGATAACTACATGCAACAACTTGGTGTACCAGTGGTTCCAAACTTCCAAGCCTACCGACATGCGGCAGCGTTTGACTCGATAATGCAAAACAACCCCGGAATTACTTCCGGAGCTGCGTCTAAGATGTTGTCCGATCCAATGCGGCGCGGAACGATATATGGAGCACTTGATCCTAACTCTGCAACTGAAGCATTTCAGTCGAATTTCCCATCAGTAGCTTGGTGACGACATCTGTACGAACTAGATAATCAAGAGCTTTTTCAGTCTGCTCAATATCTCCGGACTCCCAGAGCGCCGAAATGATTTGCTTTTTCGAAAGCATTTTGTTCGGCGCTTCTTCGAGTCTAGAGTAAATGAGATATGCAAGTTCGGCGAGTGGGTTTTTACCTGCACCAGCTAGGACTTTGTTGAGATGAAGTTCGACCGCATCGAGCATGACAAGCGCATCTCGGAAAAGTGCTTCGGTGAGAAGGCCAGTCATATCGCTCGCGAGGTCAAGAAGCATTGCGCATTTGATGAGTTGTGTGTCTTTTGTGCGCAACCAGTTCTTGAACACATTCGTATGCGGCATCGCCATCTGTTTATACTTCTCGTTATACCAAGGGACGAAGAAGTTTTCACCGTCGCGTGAGAGTTTGTACTCGCAAGCGAAGGATTTGACTTTACGCAAGTGCGCAAGACATCGAACGTGAGCGTCGACTTGCTCTTGCGTTTCCTGTGGAAGTGCGACCGGGTTGCCGTGTCGCTTTCCCCAGACAAAGATACCACGGCGTGAGAAACCACCTGTGATGAGTTTTTCTTTGAGTAGCTGACCGGTTTGCTCGGGAGTCATACAAGCGAGCATTGTCACGTAAGGGGAGAAGATGATGTCGGTGCCTTTGTTTTTCGTGGCGACTTCATAAGCCTCTTGGTCATAAATGTCCGTAAAGAACGTAATGAGGCCAGAGGGATTACCACCCGCCGAGAGCATAGTAACAATTTCATTTGCGAAAAATGAAAACTGCGAGACTTCGACTGGCATGATGCCGTGAATGAACTTGAGGTGACACTTTGATGCTTCATTGGTTTTTGACATTAAGACAGAGATTTGCTGTAACGTGATGGATGGTGGCGCGATTGGAGTCTCAAGTTTCTGACACATCCGCCGCGCTTTGTTCATCGCAGTCGACTTTCCGTCGCCGGGTTCACCGACAAGCACAACATAAAGATTTGGATAGATTTTACAAACGTGTTGATCGAAAAAGACTTTACGCGACACGACCGCGGAGAGTACACTCAACGCACTCCACGTATGAAAGAGTGGCGAGGCTTCTCCACCGGAAGTGTACAGCATGTAATCGTCGATGAAGTTATTCATGTACGCAGGCGATGATGGGTTTTAGTGGAATTCCTGTGTCTGAAAGCATTTCATACTCTATATGTACGCGTTTACCCATAACACGCTCAGGGTTATGCCAGTAGTCGTAGCGTTGTTGCATAGTTAAACCACTGCCAGCAGTGAACAGTGCGCCATTGTCTGCGCGAAGTTCAAACGCGCCGAGAGTGTCCTTATCACCTTTCGTCTTACTATCCACCATCGCGATAAGATCAGTAATCGTAGCATCCATATCTAAGCACTCCTTGCGTTTCTGCAAGCACCACCAACGGTTTTCCTTGTTACCGCACTGCGACTCGAGGCCATAGTGTGCCTCCGCATCCCGATACATCATTCCCTCAAAGCCATGGATATTTTTCCACTGGTTATACCAATGTTCAGCTTCGATCGGAGTAAAAATTTCGTGCGTTTCAACGAACTGCACATACTCATTCCCTTCTAAACTCTGCCCCAGCCACCGCATAATCTCCGCACGCTTCCGAAACGGGACTCTCACAATAACATCAAACACATGAAACTGTATCAACGTACTCTCCGCATGCACTCCCGAACGAACCACACTAATCCGCGAGTTGATCTCCTGCAAAGAAAATCCATGCCTATAAAACTCACCGTCAAGAAATACATTACCTAGTTTCGTTAAGGCGCTTAACGCGTGGTTGACTACTGCGTTCGTCCAGCGTTCGCCTTGGCGAGACTGGAAGTGAGGGGAGCGTGGGTCGTAGATTCCGCGAACGCCGTTGAGTTTGGGTTGGACGAAGCATGGGAAGGTGATGCGAGAGGGATTGTAGTGGAAGGCGAGCATTGGTTTGATCATGGTGCTTTGTAGTTATTGGCCCAGAGTTCTGTGAAATATTCTTGAAGTGCTTTTGCTTGAGAGGGTGACACTTTGTACATGAGTTCGTGAAGAGTCATTGCGGTGGCGTTAGCAGAGCCGATGAAGACGTCGGGGATGGCAGAGTGTTTGGGATAGGCCAGCCAGAGTTTCATGTGGGTGGCGGTGACACGGCAGGAGAGTGCTGCGCGTGGTGGAATGCCTTCGACGTAGATTACGCGGCGGAGGTTTGTGACGTGAGGAGAGACGGAGTAGGTGACAACGTCGAGGTGATCGTAGCGACAGATTGCGTGGATGAAGTTGGTGGAGTCGTAGAAGCCATTGGGAAGCCAGCAATCTGTAAGATTGATGGGTGGTGGAGTGACGATGTGATTGAGGGATGGGAAGTCGTGTTTCATATTGGATTAGAAGTGTTGCCCCATGAATCGCCGTAAGCGCCTTCGAATGGAATGTTTATGAGTTGACCGGAGATGAGGATTTTGTCAGAGAAGTAAGTACGTAGTTTTTGAATCGCCCAATCACGAGTCTCCAATGGCCATTGTCCGCACATCGCGTCATGTACATGGTGAAGTGGTTCGATGATGAGGGAATTGTTTGGCCGACGATTCTCAGGATCGTACCAGAGGTTGCGAAGGGCACGGTTCGTTGCATAGGTGGTGTTTGCCTGAGGTTCATGGGCGACGGCGGATCGGAGAGTTTCGTGTGACGCACGACGCCCGAAGAATGTTCGAGTGTGACCAGAAGCGCATTGAAGTTTTCCTTTCGTTCGTAACTCTTGCTCGACCCAAGTCTGCCAAGCAGCGACTCCCTTATAGCGAAGTCGGTAAAGTTTTTGTAAAGCCATGCATGTCTTGTTGTCGGCATAAATTGGATTGCCGGTAAGTTTGAATGAATCTTTGAGGATTTGATCTGCCATGGTAGATGGTCCCAGCAGATAATTTGTCCCATGTTGTACTCGTTTGCAGATGAAATACAACGCAGCAACTTCATTCGTGTTAAGTGGGGACTGGTCATTGCCTATGTATTTTGAGACTTTGTAGAGTTCTTCGCGCGAGAGACGGAGGGCCTCCACTCCGTGAAGATAGAGGTAGGCGATGACTCGAGCGGGTTTGATGCCGTATAGGTAATCGTCCAACATGGTTCGGTCGCCAAACTTGGCACAGTGTGCAGCAACTGTCCAACCATCCGCGCCAGCAAGGTCAAGCTGAAAGAATTCGCATCCCGGATCAGCTCGGAATAGATGGCGTAACTTTTTGGTGACAGTTGTAAGATTCGATCCAACGTCTTTTTCTTCACCTTTCTTATCGAGGACGTCAGAGTTTTCAGCGGAGTGCTGACAGTTAAGCCGCCCGGTGTCGGTCCCGACAATATTGTAAGAGCAACGGACCCGTCGATCTCGACTTGAAGTTGGCATAGCGAGGGTCTGCATGAGTTTTTCGCATTTGCGCCACGAGATGAGGTCGCGAATAAGGGCTGCATCGTGAATCCGATTAATTTCAAGCAAGGCGTCGATGTTCGTGGTGAGTTTTGTTTTGTCGATACGGCCACCTTTTTTGGGATGTTGTTTCGGGAAGTGCTTTTCTTTATAGAGGACATTGCATAGTTGGGTTGGAGAGTTTACATTAACTTTTTTGCCGCATTCCAAGTTGATACGAAGTTGGATTTCATCTTGCTTGATTTTAGTGAAGTTATAAAGTTCGTCAGCTCGCGCTTTATCAAAGACCATTCCGCGCAGTTGCATGTAGTTGATCGCGGGGAGGAGTGACATGTTGAACTTAAAATGTTCAAGAGCGTTTCCGGACATTGCCGTAAGATGCCGTTCTGCGATTTCGTAGGTAACGCAGGAGTCGGTGCAACAGTAGGTCCAGTGGGTGACAGTGTCGTCGACTTTTCGTTGGAACTTGTAGTAAGGTTCACGAGTCCAGATGGTAGTTTGAGTACCTAGTCCCTTGGGTAACTCTGAGTATATTTCCCATCCTGAAACCATCGTATCCATAATAATGTTGGCAAGGTGGATGTGATATCGGTACGCGAGAACAAAGTAGTCATAAATACAGTTTTGTAAGATTTTAGGCAGATCATCACGAGCCATCGTGATACGAAGTTGTTCGATTACTAGTGCGTCCTCGGCGGGTGTGAACACTCCAAAAGGAATAATAAAAGCGTGATGAGGATCAGTTGCAATGGAAAGACATGAGATCCATGAGACATATCCTTCAATGTCCAAGGCAATAGGAATCCCAGCAGGCAGATTACGCAGACGATCAATAATCTGATAAGCGGAAAGATGGAGTTCATAGTGACGCTCGGGGAGGTTAAGTTCAGGAAAGGTTGACTCTTCGGCAGCGCGAGATAAATCGAAACGGAGCAAAGGCATCCATTCATACATGCGGAGTACATTCTCCATGTCGTATGTTGGAATGCACTTGAAACCCACGCAAGGCGATCCGATGGTGTTTGAACGGAAGAGTGATCCGTGCCAGTTAGAGACAGACTCACCGCGTTTGCCAGACATCCAAAGCGGAACGTCGCCTGCGAGGACGATGATGTTCGGTTTGAAAAGCTGCAAATCTTGCTTGAGCTGATCGCACGAATCGACGACTTCCGGATCACTCCATGGAAAGAGAGTGGCGTCTTTCATCTTCACCTTGCCGTTGTACTTGCGTTGTACGCAAGAGACGTTCGCATACATCACGGACATTGGTGAGATGCCAGCGGAAGAAAGAACGTTCCGCATGATCTGTCCAGACGTTCCGACGAACGGACGAGATTCAGCGAGTTCTTGTTCGTTTGGACAGTCTCCAATCACTGCCACGCGCATAGGCGAGTCGATGCCGGGAAACTCGGTTTGAACTCTACGCCGATCCTTTGGGACGGTGGAGATTGCGTTGAGATCAAAGAGTGCTGGAGTCAGTTGGGACATCGTTGAGAGAGAAGTTAAAGTGTTTTTTGAGGAGTTGTTTAACACCAGCATGTGACTTGTACTTCGACGTAGGATTACTCCACGTGCGACGATAGTCACCAGCGTCTCGCGCCTTATAATATTCATCGAGACGTCTGTATATCCGCTTGCATTTACGCAGGCGACGTTGGGATAATCCTGTTGGTGTGGTTTCGTTTTGCATAAAGTTACTTACAGAAGTGTGTTTCAAAAGCATGTTTAACCTCATTCGGAAGTTCGTTCCAAGTGAGTTCGATACACTGTGTTTCCATCATTGGATAAATGCGAATACTAATCACCTCTACCGCTTCGGTGTAAAAGAAGCGATATAGATCTCCATCGAACGGGAGAGTGAAAGTTTTAACGCGTTTTTCCATTGATTTCGTTGATGAGTTTGGAAAGGTTTAGCATTCCTTTATTGAAGTGATCGACGTCTATCTCGATACCCATCGGAATCATGCGCATGTTGATGACAGTGCGAAGACAAGACGCCTGACCTGCGTACGGGTCGAGGATCGTTTGTCCTTCACGCGCAATCGCTTCAAGCAGATATCTCCACACAGCCATTGGTTTTGCGAAGGGGTTGTCATAGAGCTTGCGCTCGGCACTTCCGTCGGCGTCGATGAATGAGGAGTTCTGTGGGCAGCATAGGAAAGACGACGATGACTTGCGCAACAGCATCGCAAATTCCATGTTTTTTGTGGTGTTATATCTCGGAGCGTTATTCAAGCACGGATGAAGTTTCCTCCAGATCACTGGCCACCGCTGAGCTTTATAGCCAATCTTAAGTGCGAGGGCTTGCAGTTTTTCGTGGTGCGAGATATCATACCAGAATGCGCAATAGCCTGAGGGCTTGAGCAAACGAAAAACTTCGGTCAAAAACGGTTCAAACATAGAGATGTTCTGATCGACCTGATGTGTGTCGATCACGGTGTCGATGTTTTTCAATCCTGTCATCTGTTCAAGGTCAATTCCATACGGCGGATCGGTTACAACGTGATCAATACATTCATCAGGCATCGAGCGCATGACGTCTAAGCAATCGCCGAGACGGAAGAGCGCGGAGAGATTAAAATCTAGTTTGCCTGACAACTCAGGCTGCTCAATGATCCCAGCCTTAGCTTTCACGTCAACATCATTCAGATCAAAGATCGAATCCACGTCATCTGCCTGTGTGATAAACCCCATACGCGTGACAGACCTCGCAGCAGTTTCGTTAAGATCTTTCGAAAGCATCGCAGTGACGAGATCGTCCTTCTTTTTTAGAAGCACTTCATATGCTGCAAAAAGACTACTTGCTGCGAGAACATCATCATCGCCTTTGAGGATATATTCCGCAACCTGCGTGGCGTGAGAGACATGCGCATTACTCACACCAAGTAACGATCCCGTCTCACTCGTTCCCCACGAGATCATATCTTTCGACGCAGCAGCAACTTTCAATCTATGCGTCCGTGCAATTAATACACACTTCTCTTGCCACCGCATTTCCTTGCGATGTAAATTTTCCATGAGTTCTAACTCTCTCACCTCATGCTCGGGCATTTCCTCGCGAATGTTCACCGGAAACTCCTCAAGTCCAATCAACTTCATCGCCTGCATTCTCCGCTCTCCACCCACCAACCGATACGGCTTGGTGCCTCCGGACAATTTACTAACCAGCGGCGGATGAATCAGACCATTTTTCAATATCCCATTCGCCAGCTCCTCCAAGTTTCCAAAATCCGCTCTTGCGCGTCCGCTCATTTCAATATCATCCCACGCGACAAGTATCGCATTCTCCGGATACCGGATCGCTCCGACTTGTGCCCACGTTTCGACTGCCGCTGTTTCAATATCTTGGTTATTCATAATAGCTTAAATTTTTCACCGAAAAATGGCGAGGCCGTTTCCGACCCCGCCTCTAACTAACGGCAGCGTTACGCTGTCAATGTTTCCAGCTTCGCAATATCATTCTGCGCGCCGAACTCGCCATCATCCGCACGAACCTTCAGTTTCGCCATCACGCGCTGACCGACATAGTTGAACGGATTGAACGGAGGACGCTCGCCTTGTTTGGTCCCTTCGACTGCATCTTGCAGAAACGCCAAGTCGCGCTTGAAGTCCGGTGCCTTGTCGTTGTCCGACTGTTGCAACGGATAGTACTTCGTCACGATATAACCCGCGTTGATTTGTTTCGTCCCCGTCACATCCATCGCTTCCGCCGTAGTCTCAAACGTCACGACAAGGTTTTTCTTGTCGGCGTCCTTCTTACTCGGCTGCACTTTCACGTCCTTAATATTCAGGACATACAACGCTTCCGGCAACACCGGGCGACTGGTATCAACCTGTGAAAGGTCGAGTCCAAGGCCTAGGGGATCACCGCCGTTAATTCCAGTATCTTCTGACATATATGTTTTGTTTTCGTTTGTTCGTTGTTTGGTCGTGTTATATCACGTTTTCTTTTGCAGGACGTCTCGTTAATACGCTTAACGAAACATCGGAAAGGGGAGGTTAGGTGAGGTTAGGTGAGGTTAGGTTCGGGAATTTCGAGTGGTTCGACGGAGATGATGTTGTCGTCGTCGAATTCTGTTTGAAGAACTGCTATGATGTCGAGGATGGTGTCGCTGGATGATTCATCGTCGGCGAGGTTTAGGGTGATTTTGAATGCACGTTGGATCATGGTGGTGGTTTAGTGTTGGGATTCGAGTTTTAGTGTTGGGATTCGAGTTTGGTAATGTGAGCGTCTAGTTGTTTGGCTGACGTGGGCTCACTTCCATGCCAGACAAAGCGATCGGTGACGAATTTGTAATAACCGCGGACCATTTGGCAGCGTTTATTGGGGCGAGAGTGATCGTATTCGAAGATTGTGGTGATGTGGATAATGGTGTCTGGTGAATGTTTGGCTGTACTAGCGTTGTGGAATGGACCACCATGAAATGTATGTAGCATAGGTTAGTGGAATTTCCTGATTTCAGCGACGACAGCTTCGAAGGTTGCCATACGCCCGAGGGCGGGGAAGCTAGATTTGATTCCGCGGTGGTCGTTGTCGCCGAGGGGGAGTGTACGGATGGGGAACTCGTGCTTCTGCGCCGCACCGATGCCAGTGACTACGCAACGGGTGTTCCAGCAGTCGGTGAAAAGGCTGGAGAGCGTGTTCTTCGCTTGGCCGGGAACGTTGAGAAATGTTTTGTATCTCGCATCAGTTTCGTCTTTGTCGATCGCGTTGTGTGCAATTACGACGAGAGTCTTGCCACAGGTGCGGAGTTTCGAGAAGAAGTTTTTCACCAACTTCGCAAACTTACCCCAGTCTTGAATGCGCATGGTCTTGAAGTCAGCTGCGTCTTTGGCTGAATCTGTGACAGCAGCAGTGCCAAATTCCTGACGTAATACTTCAGATAGTATGATATCTGATAGCGTTGTGAGGGAGTCAATGACGATCGTTTTGATTCGGGGATCGATAACAGCGACGTTGAGACACTTAACGCACCACAGAAAGCGATCAGCAGGATGAATGAGTTTCCCATCGTCGTCACGGATTGCAGAGTCATAGAAGAAGTCGCGAATTCTGGTTTGTTCGACAGGAGCGGCCATGTTTCCGTCGCAGTCGAGAAAGTATGGAGATGGAAAGTGCAACGCAAGGGTTGTCTTACGTGTTCCGGGATCGCCGACAATGATAATTGCACGGTCGGTAGGTTGAAGTTCATTGCCGTGTTTCATAAGTTTAAGTGTTTGTCCTCCTGTTCGGATTCGTGTTTTGCTTCGAGAGTGTCATCGCGTTCTTCGATATCTTTGATCGCTTGGTTGTCGCGATAGAGTTGGTAGTCGTAGTCGGGGTCGGGTTCGCGTTCGTTATCGCTTTCAGGAATAGGCTGTGCGGCGGAGAATTGATAAGCGGCGCAGGCTGGGCTATCTGCTGTGAAGCACAATACACACTTGAAAGCATATTTACAAGTGGTAGGAATAGGTTGATCGATGGCTGTGATGATACCTGTGACAACTTTGCCACGAGCATCGACTTCAACTTCGTCTCCGACTGCGCAGGGCTTGTCGAAAATGTAGGTGTACGAGTTTTGCGTGCCGGAAAGGCGGACGTTGACGAAGGAATGTGAGGGAGTTAAGTCTCGATGGAATAGTGTTTTCATAGTTTCGGTTTGGTTTGGAGAGAGATAGCATACTCATAACGACGGTATGCCAGCGTCGTATTTCCTAATGCGCTAACATTAGGGAGAGTTTTTAAGATGCGTCTGAATCGGACGCCAGATTTGCTTGAAGTCGAGGTTCAGTGTATTCCAATTCGATGGTACGCAGACTGCATCACCACCAGCCGTACGAAACGCTTCGACGTTTTTCGGATAATCGTCGATAAGTAATGCGCCGGGTTTGGCCATGAGATGTTTTGCAGAGCCGAACATACATTGTGATGTGCGAATTTTAAAATGTGTTTGCAACCATGCTTTCTTTTCAACAATACAATGTGCTTTTGCAGACGGCGAAGTTGCAATGTAAATCGGAACTCTTAAGTCCTTAAGACAATCCATAAGCATGTGCGCCCAAGGGGTTACATGCATATCACGCCAGAAGTTTTCGTTGTCGATCACTGTCCAAAAAGCATTAGGTGACATCTCAAACGGCACTTCCATTGCAAATTCACCATAGTATTTAACATAGTTTCGATGACTAAGTTGTCGACCAGTGTATTCATTCAAGCGAAATAACGCGGCTGAGAAAAAATCGCTCAGCACGCCATCCATATCGAGCAATATGTGTGTCAGTTTCATACTTAAAACGGTTCATTACTTTCGACCTCGCTTGTCTCGTTAAGCGGCTTAACAGGACTGTCCGGCTGGGGGATGTCATCTTTCTCGTTCTTCCATTTATAGAGGGTGATGTAGTGTTGCCATTCGGGGCGAAATGCTTTTTTAAGGCGTTCTTTATTGTCGGGGTCGGCGGAGATGAAGCAGGCGGCGAGGCGTTTGACGAAGCCTCCGCCGAGACGGAGCATTGTTTCGATCACTTGGTAGTCAGTTGGTTCCATGTTGGTATGCGGTTGGTGTTGTTTGTAGAAAGAGTGACGTGAGTGAGAGAGGTTAGTCGCACACTCACGAGGCTGTCTAGCAGCCTTTACCACCACCTTTAGTCGGCGGTTTACCTTTGCCTTTCTTGGCCATTGGGGTATTTGGTTTGTTGTTTGTGGCAGACTTTACTCGGTTTGCTAGCGAGGTGCCGATGTTGTAGGCGTGCAGTAACGCCTCGTTATTTTGGATCGCTACTTGCGTGATACCAGTCTCATTCGGGCTATCGCCTGACGGTTGTGTCAGGGAGATTAGACGAGGAGGATAGGAATTTGTTTCCGCTTATTCCCCCAGCGATGGAAGATGCGAGCGTGTTCTTTGCGTTTTTTGTGGTCGTCTAACATCGCTTTATGTTCGGCGTAGAGATCGACTTTTTCGACTTTCAGTGTTTGTGTATTTTGCATAGAATTATTTGTCAAGCGGTGACCAAGTGACGTTGACATACTCCGAGCTTCCGAGGAATGCCTCGCGCATGTCGGGTGGGAGTGTGCAGACTTCGTGATATGGACATTTGCCATATTTGCCGAAACACCATTTTGTGTATTTTGGGAAGAAGCCCTGACAGAGATGGTGGACGAACTGTTCGATGCTTGCGATCACGTCAGCTTGCCATTCGTCCTGCATCCACTTTGACTGGAAGTAAGTCTGCCGTTTGAACTCTAACGCTTTTCCAGTCTTAGTAGGTTTTCGTTGGAGGATGGCGTTAACAATGGTACCGACGATATTACTTTCGGGCATAAGTTTCCGAAGTGCCCACGCATATCCGAGCATTTGTTGAGAGAGTAAGAAGTCTGCGAAAAACTGATCTCCACCGATGGAAGAGGTCTTGTGATCCACGACGAACACATTTTCATCGCCTTGTGTTGCGGCAATGTCAAGTCGTCCGGACCAAAGGATGTGGAGGTTTTGAATGTACATCTGCTCGGTGTCGGGCGAGTCGGTGAGTTGTGCATAAGTGTAGGGGAGAGTTTTGTCAAGGTTGATCGAGCCGACGTGTAAGGAGAATGCTTTTTCCACGAAAGGTGCGCTGTTGTATATTACAGGGCGGATATCGTCACGCTGGTAGTGTTGGACGTAATCGAGAAGAGTTTCGCATGCGCGTTGCGGCGTACGCCACTCGTCAGCTTCGGGTGCGTATGTTAGTTGCAGGTGTTTCAGACATGCGTCGACCGCCGGTGTTATCGCACCGAAACCATCTCGATACAGCACTGCGAGTCCTTCATGGATCGCACCACCAAACGAAAGCGCAGACGACGCTCTCGCTTGCCGACGATCGACGCAATAGAATTGTGAACTACGAGGACAGGTTTGCTGACGTTCGAGCGTAGTGTTGTCGATACGCAGGACGTAGTCATGGTCGCGATCGTGTTCGAGCAACGCACGTTTTGGCTTGTCATCAAACCGCGAGGGGACGTTCGCTAGGAGATTGTCAAAAAGGTTCATTGTAGTTTATGGTTAGTTCAATCTGTGCACACATGCGCTCATTCTGTGAGATCTTCCGTGCTGCATCTTGTTTCGTCGCTGAGTATCTCAGCATGTCGGTGAAGTCCGAAGACGAGCAGGCGACAAGGAGAATAGCTTCACGCTGCGGAGGTTCGAGTGCAGAGAGGAGGATTGCAACTGTCATTGCGTCGTGACGATCGTTTCAGTCAACTTAAGCACTCGCACTTTTCGCCTTGGATACATCCGTTTGAAAAGTATAATCCCCTGCTTCACGAGTTTCCAACTTCCCACGCCATCGAAATCCTGCCACACAGGACGCTTAGTTCCGGGACGCCACTCACGCGATTGTAAGATGTACAAGTATTTCATAATGTCTCGTTAAGGCGCTTAATGAGTTAGCCACAGATATCGTCGATGGTTTTGTTGGAGGGGGCAGTGACGCGTTGTTTGCGTTCGGTTTTGGCGCGAGTGGTTTGAGGGGAGGCTCGGAGTGCTCGAATGTTGGTGAGGTATTGTTCGAGTTCAGGGAGAGACATTTTCATCGGGTCCGCATCGATTAGTTGGACTAGTGGTGCGGTCGTGAATGTTGGCGTTGGGTGCGCCGTTGGTGCGGTGTTTTGTGGGGTCGTGGTCATATGGAATGATTAGTCGAACTTGACTGTTACTGAGGTAGACGCGTCCGAGGGGTGTGTTATACCAGCCAGTGTCGGATTCTGAGCAAGGGAAGGTTGATCCGGCGGCGGAGATGATGGGCATACGAGGAGGGAGGTTGCTTCGATTGTGAGGAGGTGATCGATCAGCGCGTTGAGCATGTTATTGACGACGAGTTCGCGAAGTTCAGGTTCGAGTGCAGCTAGCTGCGGGTTGAGCTGGAAGAAGCCGTCGAACATGTAAAGGCAGCGAGTGAGGATTTTGTCACACGCACCGCGAAAGGGGAGTAGGTCGATGAAAAGACGGTTTTTAACGTCGAGTGGGACGAGCGCGGAAACACAGATTTTGTCCGCGGTTGTGAGATGATCGTAGGGACCGAGGAGGGAGGTTGAGTGGCGGAGTGTGTTCATTGTTTTTTGTTAAAAGTGGCTTTGTTAAAAGTGTCTCTAGTGATTCGGGCGTAACCTTCGATATCTATCCAGTGATCGTAGAAGGTGGGATCGCCTGAGACGATGCGTGCGATCTTGCCGAGGATCATGAGGATTCCGAATTGTGCAGCAGGTGGGAGGACGGTGAATTTGTCGCCAAGTGCACTGAGCATTCCCATTGTGCGTTCAGCGTTTTCGCTATATTTACCGTGGACCGTGCCACGCTGTTTGAGCGTTTCTTCTAGATTTTGCATAGATGTTAAAAGAGTACGATTTTATCTCCGCGTATTCCGTAGGCTACGTTCAGTCTGCCCGTTGTGAGTTGAATGACTTCATCAAGTCGATCATAGTCGATGAGATGTTGGCCTGCGATCTTGCCTGAATCAAGCTGCTCGACAAGCGCACGCAGATCAACGGCTGGTTTCTCTGTCCGCGGTGTTGAAATATCCGCATTAGGTATGACAGAGACACTGGCAAGTACAGGTTCAGCACCGCTTGTCACAGGTGCCTCGGTCGGAAACGGCTTAGGCATGAGTAAAGGTCTGCTGGCGATACGAGGATCGAAAAGCAAGCGTTGGCCGACCATACTTTCAGGCGAAACTTTCATCGTGTTTTTGATCAGCTGGTGATCGAGATGATAATGCGTGATACTGCTAATGTCAAAAGCGCGGTTATGGCTCTCGGCAAATTGCTGTGCCGTTACGAAAGTCATAAACGCGTGCTTCTGTCCTATAAACACTCTTTCTTTGTACGTCCACGTACGTAGTGTCGCGACAATAGCGGCATGTGATGCAATAGCAGACGACCACCGCCTGACGCGCCATGAACTAAGAGCGTCGCGACATCTCGCCGCGTCGGTTGTCGCACGTCGCGCTCCAGCCGCAGACGTAAAGGAAATCGCATTAGGTACGCTTGCGATTGCTTGGATAATGATAGGTTCATATAGGCGGAACGCGTTTTCTGTCGCGTAGTAAGGTTTCTTAGACATGTGGGTGTCGGAGATAATATTTTAGGAAAGAAATGTCTCGTTAAGGCGCTTAACAGCACAAGGCCCACACCGAGAGTGTAAGCTCACTTAACGAGACGAAAGGGGGGAGGGGTGGTTGGGCTGGGAGCGAGCGTACTATTGCTATTTTGTGGGTTTTCGAGGTGTAAATATGTCTACTTTGCACTAATCACCAGCAAAGAATGCCACGTGTTTGACTACCCGCACGTGGCAACGGGTGGAGAGGCAGATGATCCTCTCCGAGCATGACAAGCAAGACACCGTGGACGTGCTACGCAATATGCAAGATGCATAGTAGGCTGTCGTTGGTACTGAGAATGCCCCACCCCGTTTCCGAGGTGAGGCTGGGACTGCGAGTGGCTGCTCGCGTTTCGCTGGCTGGGCGAAGATTAGATAACCGAGTCTTGTTCGCGACGGATGCGGTCGACGCGACAGGCTTCGGCGAGGTTATCTTCGGTGATCGTGTTGTCTTCTTCGAGTTCGATGGTCAAGCCCGGATTGCGTTTTTCGAAGTTGGTTTTGACGGTGGTATAGTTGGTGCTGCCGTCTTCGATCTTGGCGATGATCGCTTCGACCATGTCGCGGTCCTTCTTGGTCGGGCCAGACTGGCGGGTCGTGGTGAGATCCCAGCCGACTTCATCAAACGCCTTTTGGAGGAGCGGTTGAAGGATCTCTTTTGTCACCGGAGAATCATCGGGCATCTTGCTGGCGAGGACGTTCTTGATGTAGACGGTGTCCTTTTCGTAGATGTTGGTCGGTTCGCCGCCTTCTTTGGTGTTCGGGCGGGTGGAGATCACGCGGGGTTTGACGCCCGTTTCGGTTTCGACAGCGTCGAGATACTTCGCCCGGATCTTCGGCGCGATGCAGCGATAGTAGGCTTCGTCGCATGCGTAGGAGAGAATGCTTTCACCCGCGGGGCAATTCGCATTAAATTCTTCGACAGTTGACGGGCGGGATTGGTTGGCATTGACGCCGAGCATGCTTTGGACTACAATTTTCATATGTGTGTGTGTAATTTCAGTTTCAAACATTGTGGGGAGGATGCCGTCCGCCCCTGCGGGGTCCGCGTCTAGGGCGTATGCCCCTTTGCGTGAGAAGAATATACCACTGTTTTCTTAAAAGTCAAATTATTTTCTTGAAAAAAGTGGCAAACTTTAATGAAGGGCTAAGAGTTTCTTGCGCAGGGTAGGTTTTTTTTTTGGATGAATGTTGATGCGTATATGTCCAAAGGACATGAGCATGAGTTCTTGTAGACTAGAGTGGAAGTAATATACGCGAGAATTGAGTGGCGAGATAACGTCGCAGATTTGGAGAAGTACGATAATCGCAGCCTTGCCTGTGTGACTGTCGTCGACAATATGGTCGTTGTTTTGGACAAACCATTGAACTTCGTTGGAGGAAATGAGTTTAAGGTAGTCGATCGTGTGTCCAGTGAAGCGTTTGTACGTTGGCGTACGTTCGCTTTCCGGAATTTCAATCCTTTGCGCTCCGAGGAATGCTTGACCTAAAAGAGTTAGCATCTTTTTCATTGGATCAGATGGTTGAGAAACGTATTAAAAACAACAAACCGACTTGCAGTCAACGAACCCATGTCATTGTGCGAGGCAACACTCATAGCGTGTAAGATTTCCTGTCCGAGTTTCACACGGCAACAATGTCTAAACTCACCAAACGAACGGAAGAAATCCTCTATCCGATGGTCGGATAGAATCGTAATCAGAAAGTTTTCCTTTCCGCTACCTAAATGCTCAAACACCGCATGAACGCCTATTGCCATTTGCGATAAAGCGACCTCCGCATTACGTGGCAAACCTGCTCTAAGCAGTTCGTCGATGTTTCCTGTGAACGTTTTATCACCTACAATAACTTGATACTTTGTTTTCAATTTGTTTGCTTTCTGTTGTTTGTCTAACTTTGGCGATCGTCAGGCGGGGTCTGCCAAACCTCACAAGCGGAGAGTGTCTCCGCTTTCACTTCAAGTTTCGTTAATGCGCTTAATAGGACTAGTTAGCTGATTCGTGAACGGAGAAGCTGAGATAGTTTGTGGGCTTTTATGGTGTTTGTGTTTCTAGGTTAGAATTTCTACGTTTTCTTATATATCTGCATCACTCGTGTCAGACTCGTCGTTCAGATCAGGTGCATTGAGTAGTTCGGCAAGTGAGTTGAGATCGTCCTGTGACCATTCAACCTTGCGTTCGCGAGGCGTACCGCCTTTTGCGGTGGATTGTCGACCTTTCGCGGGACGGCGTACGGACGGAACGCCGATGACTTGGAGATTGTCAAACTCGACCTCTTCTTTCGTGCCGTTAGGCAAAATAATGATCGCATGAACTCCGTCGGTCATATGTAGTTGCACGTTACCGTAGAACATGTGCATGTATTGACCAGTCCCACGACGCCATTGGCCCCATGGGCGAGTGTATTTGAATGACGTGCGACCGAGTTCTTCGAGCGTGGCGAGTTTGATACGACGGCGAAAGATGGCGTGCGAGAGAACTGGTTTGGTATCTAAGCGAGTACCATCCTCGCCGACGCGATACCAACCGCAGTTCCAGAACCAAGCGTTGCCAGCGGGGTCAGTGAGGAATACCTTGTCAGGACGGCGAAGCTTTTCGCGTTCACGTGGTGTGAGATATTTGTGCTCCTTATAAGCGTCACGTGCTTCCTCGATGCACATTTTGTTCAGGCAGGCAGTTTTTGCAAGGTCACGCAAATCCGCAGGAACTTTGTCGATGCCTGAGTAGAGGTCGATCCGGCAGGCTGCAATTGTCGCATCTTTCAGATGTCCGACTTTGCGGAGGAGTTGCGTGAGATAGCGATCTAACCACACCTGATCGAGAGCGTGTGCTTTCTCACGTATCTCGTCCTGACGAATGCGCCATGTGACAGACGGTGTTATAGGAACCGGACGCTTTGTGACGTCTTTGCCCGTTGGCGCGATCTCATACGCGCGTGCAGGTGGGAGCGTGAACATTGGTTTCTCCGTCGTCCACTTGTATTCATCTGCAAGCTCTGATTGCACCCACTCACGAGCAGTGTCAGTCCGGATGAGGAGAACGGCTTCGTAAAGGCCGTATGTTCGCACGTCGCGACAGAACTGTTTGATGCGTTCAGGTTCAACATACGAATCTAACGTCATCTCAAGCGAGCGAGAGACCTCACGAATCTGTGACATTTGCACTTTGTGCTCTAGCCACAGGAGCGAAGCGTTCGGATTAGGAGCGAAGCTATTCATAGTACAAGCGAAGCTATTCATAGTACAAGTCCTTTCTGAAAACAGTTAAACAAAATGCGATTATCGAGTTGTTCGGCAGACAAGCGAAGGCTATTCATTTCCTCCTCCTTTCTAAGAACGAGCATTGCTCATGCACACTGTGCAGTCGCAACCAGTTCTTACACGACTCATACGAGCCACTGCTTGCGATCACATGCTTGCCTTCCGGCCCGTCAAATCCACGGGCGACTTTCACGACCCACTGGTCGGAGTTTGACGCGTTCCGGGCACGCCATCCCTTGCTGTTTAGTGTTGTTTTCATACAGTCTATTCAGTTTGCTTCGAGAGCTGCAGCCACACACGACCAGCCACACGCGACACTCATCGCGCACCCTGTCGTACCCTTAGACCTCCCTCTCACGCGCTTATTATACCACTGTTTCAATCTTCGTCAAGACATTTCTGCAACTTTCTAAGCATACAGGCTAAACTTTTAAGAAAATTCTTTCTCCGTTTAAGAAAATCCTCCCACCCTCAAGTAAGAAACTCCCACCGCTCTGCGTCTGAGAAACTCCCACCGCTCACCTATTAAGCGCCTTAACAGGACGCTCTGCGTCTGCGATTCGTCTGCGATTCGTCTGAGCAGACTTATTAAGGCGCTTAATGAGTGCCTAGCAGGCTGCGTAGGAGACGCTGAGCAGGCTGGCTAGCAGTCTGAGCAGGCTGCCTAGCAGACTAGCAGAGCAGACCTCGCAGACTCATTAAGCGCCTTAACAGAACGCGCAGCCTGCCTCGCAGACTCATTAAACGCGAAACCAGTGCAAGCGCTCGCCTGCGACAGACTGCCCTGCGATTCGTAGGCTATTTTCGCTTTCTTCTATATATCTCTCACACGTGTAGTGCAAGCCTGCAAGCCCGAAGTACGAAACCAGCACGAAGTACGAGCCCGTGAATCGCACATGGCTTCGCCATGCTAGTCTCATTAAGCGCCTTAATGAAACGAGCCCGCTCCATGCTAGTCTCATTAAGCCGCTTAACGAAACAAGTGCAAGCACGAAGTGCAGGCTGCAAGCACGAAACTCATTAAGCCGCTTAATGAGTTCGAGCCCGAAACCCGAATCACTCATTAAGCCGCTTAACAAGTGCAAGCTCGAAACCAGTTCGAGCTCGAAACCAGTTCGAGCTCGAAACCAGTTCGAGCTCGAAACCAGTTCGAGCTCGCAGCCCAAGCACGAAACCAGCGCAAATCTACGCCCTGTTAGAACAGCTGCATAGATGCCCTTTCAGGGGTGACTTGTTAGATTTATATTTTTTTTTTTTTTTTTTTTTTTTTTTTTTTTAAAATCTAACAATACGCACCCTAAAGGTTGAACATCCGGGCTACACTTTTTAGAGGGTATAGGGGGTGAAAGCGTCTGACCAGCTTAGTTAGAGCGTTTCGTTAAGGCGCTTAATGAGTGGGAGGGGAGTTGTTAGACTTACAAAGCTAAAATCTCTCATAGCTAGGTAGATAGTTGGTATATAGAAGAAATAGTTCTGCGATTGATGGTTTTTGTTGGTATGCTGTTAGTTTTTTAGGGAAGAAAAGTTGATTTTTTAGGGAAGAAGAGTTGCTCTTATACACACTCAACAGAAGAGTGCAAAACGAAACCCTGACGGCCAGCCGCTCGCGGTGGGTTCTTTCTGTTAGATCCTTCTCCTACGCCCGCTATCAACACCCCTCTCACAACAAGTCTCCTACGCACTATCACCAACACGCTAACGCAACTGTCACGCCAACCCGAAACCAGTTCAAGCCCAGACACATGTCCTGTTAAGCGCCTTAATGAGACTAGTGTGCAAGCAGGAGTATGTGTGCAAGCAGCCCAACCCGAGATAGTAATGCTAGCTTAAGGATCTCACTCTGTCGGCTACACACTATTGCGGACACTCTGCTCGCGTCAAGTCGGCTACGCACTATTGCACAACGGGGGAGGCGTTAGAAACAAGTTAGAAAAAGGAAAGGCAAAAAAAAAAAAAAAAAAAAAAAAAAAAAAAAGAAAAAAAAGCCCTCGCCAGACGTGGTGTCTAGCGAGGGCAAGTTTGGTTTCCTAGGCCTTGGTGAGGTCGGCCATCGCTTGCGCGAGGTCGGCTTTGACTTGCGCCTCTTCCGCCGCTTTCTTGGCAGCGGTTTGAGCGCGTTCGGCGGCACGGTTGCGGGCGGAGGCCCACATTTGCTCAGTGCGATCGAGCGTGGCAGGGATTGTGTGTCCCTTGATACGGCTCATCGTTGCCGCTGCGACTTCCAGCGTCGCGCCAGATTTCACGCTGGCTTGCAACACTTTCAAGTTGGCGTCGGCCACCGGGCCGTCGAGATTGTCACTCTTCGTGACCTTCCCTCCGCTGATGCCTCCCTGAGTTAGCCAAGCGATCAACTCATCCTGACTGGCAGAGCGCAAGCGTGCAGGACCGAACATCTCAATGAACTTCCCGCCGCTCTTGCGATGCACGCAAGCGACCATGGCGTTGCTCACGAGATTTTGAAACTTCGTGGGATCCGCTTGGCATGCTTGCATGAGCAAGTCAAGCTGAAGCATACCAGTTGCTTCAATTTCGCCATCGCGCCCTTCGATTGACAGGGAGCCGAATGCCACATTCGTTGGTGTGGCCACGTTGGGGGTTGTTGTCATGCAATGGGATGTAAGCTGAATGAGGGTCAACTCACGTCCAATCTTGCTAGGCGTGACACGCTTGGCTCACACTCGTGAGCCTATGCCCTTGCTGCTTCTGAGCGATGCAATGCATGAAGCGTATCAAGCAAGCTGGATTGAACGGCTTACACTATGAGGGACAACATAGGGGCAAATTTTAAATGAAAGGGTACCCTTGCCCCTTGCCCACGCATGGGTGGATATATACCTAACCTTCCACAAAATCAAAATATCGATCTAACAGATAGTCGTGTCGCGGGGGAGAGCGGGGAGGTTGTCTTGCAGGGAGAGCAGGTTGTGCGGGTGGTAGTGTAAGCAGGGCGAGAGCAGGTTGGCTTGGAAAAAATCGAGATTAGAGAGCGTACAGATTGGAGAAAAACACAAACTTGCGATAGAAAGAAAGCGTGGCATAGTGACAGCCTGCGGCGAGCTTTATTCTAGCCCGCGCGAACACGAAAGATTGCCTTATGAAAACACCAGTTCCTATCGATACTACTGTGAAACCTCGTCCTGACCTCGAGCGTCGGTGATTCGAGCCGTCGGTGATTCGAGTCGAATAACTTTGCGAAGCAAAGGAAGTTCTAGACCCGGGCAAGTTCTAAATCCGCGGAAAGGAAGTTCTAGACCGAAGCAGGTTTCAATATGTCTGAACCAAAGGAAGTTCTAAACCCAAGGAAGTTCTAAACCTGCGCGAATCCTAGCCTGCGCAAAGGAAGTTCTAAACCGCGGCAAATGCTTGAACCTGCGCAAGTCCTAAACCCAAGCAAATGCTAACTTTGCGAAGCAAAGGAAGTTCTAAACTCGCGCAAATTTTAATATGTCTAAACCCACGCAAATCCTAAACTCGCGCAAATTTCAATATGTCTGAACAAGCAACAGCAACAGTAACAGCACTACATGCGATCGTCGATTTTGCCAACCTCCCCGTCAAGCCGTGGCAAAAAATCGCGGCGACAATGTTTGCCACTGGTAGTCCCGTGCATGAGATTTCTGCACAGGTCGCTCAGCCTGTTTTCATCATCAGCGACTTTCTGACTTCTCCTCGCGGGACAGCGTTACTTAAAAGCGTTATCGTAGATAACGAAGCGCGACTCAACGACTTGCTCGACGCGGCTGCAGTCGACAGCATCCTCACGCTCATCCGCATCCGCGACACGTCCGCCTCCGACACCGCGCGCATCCAAGCCGCGCGGGAAATCCTTTCCAAAACACTACCCGGACTCAAAGCTCGCGATCCACGTCGCGCCGCTTCTCTCGTCGGTGGTGACTCCTCTCCCGAAGACGAAATTGCTCGCCTTCGCAAACGCGTTGCCGGGAGTATTTAGTCTTGTTAAGCGGCTTAATGAAACAATTTACAAACAACGAAAATGAAACAAGTTGATTTGGGATTTTTGGTAGATGGGGTTGGTGAGGAGAGTTTTGCTGCGGCATGGAGAAATGCGTTGAGTGTTCCGGAGGCAGATAGCGATGGGACGATTAAAGCCGCTGCATTGCCGAGTGAGCTTCCGGTTTCGGGGATCGCGTTTGCTGATGGAAGTGCGGTGACGTTGTCAACGGGAACGTTTTCAGGTGGTACGATTGCAGGGCAACTTTATGTTCATGATGGTGTGAATCCCGGCGGGTGTTTGTACATGCCGGTTACGAGGAATCAAATTGTGGCGAATAAGGTGTTTACTGCAAATTTTGTCTCACGACAGATTTGCAATGTTTCGATTCATGGCGTTACTACTTCGTCGGCGGGAACGCTTACTGCGCAGATTACTGCGGCGTCAGTTAGTGGAAGTCCAATCACGGTGACAACTCCGGCGACTGCGAATGTGACTGGACAAGCATTGTTACCTGCGCTGGTCGCTGCGATGAATGCGACGACTGCCTTTAGTGCAAAGTATGTGGCACGGTGTTTTGGGACTTTGATTCAAGTTCAAGCGTTGACTGTGGGAACCGATGCGACGTTGCAAGTTGTACTTTCGTCAGATAATGGAATTGTGCCGATAACGAGTGCATTAACAGTGCAGTTGGTGTTTTTGGAGTTGGGTAGATTCACACTTACGGCAAGCGAGATGGCACAAGGTGCAGAATATCTGTTGTTGGGTAAGATGAATATATTGTATAACTACTCCTCAGGCGGACTGCCACCTGCGTATTTTGTGTTACGTCCTTCTGCGGCATGTCAAAATGCAACTAGTTCTGCCAACACTCCATTGAGCGGAACCGCTTTCCAACTTGGACTCACCTATGATAGTAAGTTCAATCTAACTTGGAATATCAATAACCGCCTGTTATTTACTAACATTTCGGGAAATTGCACGCAATTAACCGCGGCAGTCGCTGATGTTGGAACGGCCGGTGGAATGATGATGGTAAAAGAGCCACAATCTTTGGCTGATGCGAATCTTTACACAACACCGACAGCAATTAGACCACTGGTTTGGTATGATTCAGTTATTACTACGACAAGTTCAATAAGTACGAGAATGCCGGCAGGAGTTGCAGGAGAAATTATTGTCGGTTTGGTTCTTCCGATTGACCAAGCGGCAGAACTTTCTGCAACCGTTGATTGCGATTTGTCTTTGCTTGTGACGTCATGGTAAGTATCACACAGAATTTTGTAAGCGAGACAAAAATCACAGGTGCTGTGGTTTCTGTGCCGCAGTTTGATCTGGTTCGATATGTTGTAACTGTGGATACAGTGACTACAAGTGGTCCAACGATTGGTGAGTCCGAGTTCAAACAGTTGACAACTGCAGGTGGAACAGAGCAAATTCAAGTGCTTCCAAAAGATGCTGCAAAACCTTTTACGTTGGATTCGATCACACCAGCGACAGCAACGACTAATGGAGATAAAATCATCATTGTTGGAAGTGGTGGTGGTTTTAACGTCCGTATGACGCAATCTGGTGGTTCGGTGGTTATAAGCTCGTCGCTAGCGTCAGGTGCGTTTGTTTTAACCCTTTGGAATAAGTTTACGGCTGGAAGTAACTCGGACAAACTATCGAGCGATCTTTTTAGACGAATGTTAGCCGATAAAGATGCGACACTTTTTGCAAATGATCCTTTAGTTGCAGCGATTCCAGAATGGAATATGAACTGCGTTTTAGGTGATATCGATTTGTCTGGCATTCCGTTTGCAACGACGCTTTTTGGTGTGTGGTCAGCGGCCAATCGTGGCGCGGCTATAACTAAACGTCACGTGGTTGGCAATCGCCATTGGCAGTATTCATATCCTACGCCGGGTGCAACGTCGGGTGGCTATGCGATTGGACAAAGTTTTAAGTTTTTAGATAAATTTGGCATTGTTCATGAGCGAAAGATTATTGGTGTCGGTTATGCGATGAATGATGTAGTAGTTGCCATGTTGGATTCAGACTTGCCTGACTCGGTAACACCATTACAAATTGCGGGTGATTGGTTTGTTCGCAATGTGGTTCAAGGTGCATCTTCTTGCTCTTGTTTTGTCGGATCGGCGATGTTTTTCATTGATCAATTCGCCAATTGTTGTATTCAGTTGGGGGAAAGTGGACAAAATAACACACAAACTTTTATCGAGAATGGTCATACTTACACGAATAGTATGGATCAAATTCATTTTCGTAATCTCGAATTCTATAGTAGCACTTTTCCGACGGTTACTTTTACACCTGACACTTTTGCAGGTAAAAAAGACTTGCGTAAGACTGGAATCGTGGGAGATTCTGGAAGTGCTTGTTGCATTTTAAGTGGAACTACTCCTATTCTTCTCGGCACCATGTGGTATGGTAACGCCTGCACGAACCTTTCGAGTTACAATGGTGCACTTGTGAATGAAGCGATTGTGAACGTTGATACAAACGCGGGTATTTCCACAGGTTACACAGTGACAATTTTTGCGTCGCCACTTTAATATGTCTAAAACCGACACAGAACGTCTCGAAGAAGAAATGCAAAAACTACCGCGAATTGCTAATTTGTGGGGTTTGCTTGCATATGTTCTCGGGCATAATGGCATTTTTGTCACCGCTTGTATCGTTCTGATCGGTGTTCAGATTGCTGAAAAACGCGAGTGCGACGTACAGATTTTAGCTGTCCTGACCTCAAACGGACGTATTCTTGCAGATCTTACCAAGTCAGTGTCTGAAAATGATCTTCGCGATCAGCGGAGTCTCGAGGATATGAAACCAATAGTCACTCACATTGAATCCGAATTGAGAGATATTAAATCTGAACTACAAAAACGATGAAACAAAAATTGATGATCCTTCTTGCCGCTGTTGTGACTACGAGTTGTGTTAATTCGACTGATTCGACTACGAAAATTACTACAAAATCTGTCGATCCCGCAGTGTTGAGTGCGTCACTTGCCATCGGCAAAGTACTCGTTTCGAGTGTGCAAGCACTGATCGAAGCTGAAGTTGCAAAACAAGTGGCAAAGATCAACCCGCCTGCGAAATGAACTGGAAACACTACAAAACAACTGCTGCCGGCGTTGTCTGCATTGTCGGTACAATTTGCGTTGCACTCTTCTCGCTTTATCAGGGTGAGCACGTTGATTGGTCGTCAGTTGCAGTTCGTTTATCCATTGGCTGGGGGTTGATCAAAGCGGCAGATGCACCTAACCCAAAGCCGTGATACCTGCAATTATTACGACTGTTCTCGAAACCGTGATTGCTCTTGCAAAAGCATACACGGTCAACATCGAGTTCAAGACAAAAGAATCAGTTTATCTCCACAATGAAAACCTTATCAAACAAGATATTGAACTTGCGGTCATGGCTGTTAGTATCACTCCTGACACTGCTCAGTCTGTCATGCTCGAATACGACCGGCTTGAGCAAGGCCGCAACCGCCTCTGTGAACTCATCCGCTCTTCGGGCGCCACTATCAGTGATTCTCCAACCCCACGTGCCATACCAGTTCAAGGAGGGAGTTCTAACGCTTGATGAAGAGCAACAGTTTTACTCCAAGGCTGCGTGGCTTTGGGCGCTTCAAACTGGCCAAGAACGTAAAAAATAACTACCATGACTCTCGAAGAACGAATTGATCTCATGCGACACGGTCGCCTGCTTAAGATACTCGACAACGGTTCGATCGTTTTTTGCGTTGACGATGCAATTCGTTTCATCGGGGACATGGACATTGACTCCGACGGTGGACCAAACGTCGATCACGATCCTTGCTGGCAACCTGACACAACCCTCCACTTCAATGGACACGCAATCAACTCACAGATTGTCCCCTACGTTGTCGCTCCTATCGGATTGTTCGAGAAGGTTAAAGGCATTGGTCTTGGTTGCAAATGCATCATTACCCATCTTAAAAACAAACTCTCATGCGATGCCGTATGCGCAGATCTCGGACCAGCAACCAAAGACGGTGAAGGTTCTGCGGCACTGGCACGGCGACTTGGCGTCAATCCAAACTCACGCACTGGTGGTGAAGACCGCCCGGTGGTGTTTTACGAACTCTACGTTGGCATTCCGGCAATAATCGACGGCGTGACATATGATCTTCAACCTCTGCATTCGAGATAGTCCTATTAAGGCGCTTAACAAGTATGGTTTCCGCATTACAACAGATTGAAAGTATCCGTGATTTGAGGCGCTTGGAGCAACTCAAGACGGATTTTGGTCTGTTGTTTTATGAGCCGCATAAAAAGCAGTGCGAGTTTCACGAGGCTGGGGCGATTAAGCGACGGTATGTGAGGACGGGGAATCGATTTGGAAAGTCTACGATGGGTGCCGCCGAGGATTGTGCATGGGCGTTGGGAGAACGTCCTTGGTACAAGAAAGGTGATCCTCGACGGCACGTTGGGATTCCGCAGCATAGCACCAAGGGATTGATTATTGTCGCTGACTGGGATAAGGTGCACGAAATTTTCACCAATCCTGTAAAGGGTGTCGGTCAAGGGAAGTTGTTCAAGTTTTTGCCGAAGGATAAGATTGTTAAGTTTAATCGGCATAACTCTGGGATGATCGCGGAGATCACGGTGATGAATATATGGGGCGGTGAGAGTACGATCGTGATGGATACGGTGAAGTCGTATCAGGCGAATCCGATGGGACAGGAGAGTTCGGACTGGGATTGGATTCATATTGATGAGCCGTGTCCGAAGGATATGTGGGTGGCGAATAGTCGTGGTTTGATTGACAGAAATGGAAGTGCGTGGTTTACGTGCACGCCGATCAATCATCCGTGGATCAATGATATGTTTGTACCGAGAGATCAGTTTCGGTTGAATAGTGGTGAGGTGATTAAGAAGGACTTGAATCACTGGATGTGTGTTGGGACGTCATTTGATAATCCGTATAATCCGGTCGAGGCGATCGATATGTTTATGGATAATCTGACAGACGCGGAGAAAGGGTGTCGAATTCAAGGAATTCCACTCGCGCTTTCTGGGTTAGTTTATAAGGAGTTTCACCCTTCGGACTCGTTGTATAGAGGGACGCCAAGTGGATGGGAGGGGCCAATGACGCCTCCGGAGAACTATACGATTCGACTCGCAATAGATCCACATCCTCAGGTTCCTCATGCCGTGTTGTTTGCAGCGACGAGTCCGGAGGGGATTGTGTATTTCTTCGCTGAGATTTTTCGGAAGTTGAGTGCACAGCAGTTGTGTGAAGCGATTCATGAGATTACGGCGGGTCGTTATGTGCATATTAATCTTTGTGATCCTGCGGCTTATATTCCCTCGAATATAGATCAGAGCGTTATGGCCGACGTTTTAATAGAAGGAGGTGTATTCGTTGAAAAGGCCAGTAAGGATTTGAGCCGCGGGATCATTACCACGCAGACTGCATTGAATGAGACGCTCACGAGTCCGTTGGGTGTGAAGTCGCGTAAGATTTTGTTTGGCGAACATTTGCAAGAGACGAGGTGGGAGTTTGATCATTATACGTGGAATCCCGCGAGGCCGAATAAGCCGATTGATAAGCATGATCATATGATGGAGAATTTGTATCGACTTGTGCTTGAGGGGTTAGATTATGTAAAACCTGATTCTGACGCGGAGTATATGTATATTTCGAATGGCGTTCCGCAACATAGCAAATTTACTGTACCACAAAATGGACGATAAAATTTTTAATGAATTGAATCAACAGACGATGACGGACTTTCACGTTCGTTTGTTGGAGCATTGTCGGACACGGATCAATCGTTCGCGTACGAAGATGAGTACGTATTTTGATGGTTGGGATTTGCGGCATAATACATATAAATCAACACGTGCTCAGGATAAACAAGATCGAAAGGCGAAGGAGGAGGGACGGCCAGAAAAGCAGGTGTTACCCTTTACGTATGCGAAGGTTAATACGTTCCAGAGTTTTGTTATGTCGTTGTACACGCAGCGACCCGGTGTGTTTGAACTCGAGCCGCAAGGTGGTGAAGATCAGGACTATCGGATTCTGGCAGAGAAGATGCTTAACTATGATATACGAACCAATGGATTTACGCGCGTACTCCGACAGCATGTTAAAGATATTGCGAAGTTTGGTGTCGGTATTCTCAAGCATTCGTGGGAAGAGGATTATGTGTATGTTCCGAAGGAGACGAGTGAGACAAAGACGATCTTCGGGATTCCGTGGAAGGCTGGGACGTCTAAGACGGTGGATAAGGTTTGCAAGCGGAAGGGGAACAAGGTAACTGCGACGAGTCCATATAACTTCTTGCCTGATCCGCGATATACGTTGGTTGATTTTCAGAAGGGTGAGTTTTGCGCCGACGAGTGCGATTACTCGCGTGGAGAGTTGCTGCGTATGGAGAATGAAAAGAAGGTCGCTGGCGTGGAATTTATCACTCCAATGCCGACGAATCTTTCATATTCGTTTGCGCCTTATTTGAAACGTTCGCAGCTCAATTGGGACAATCCGGAAAAGACTCCGAATATTGTGCGGTTGACGGAAGTGCAGATCAAACTCACGCCGTGTGATTTTTTGTTGGTTGACGGAACTCCGATGGGAGAGGAAAAGTTTCCAGTCTTGTTTTTGGTTTGGATGACGAATAGTTCTCGTATCGTTCGCTGCGAACCTATGGGTTACTTGCACGGTGAGTTTACATACGAGGTCGCGCAATATGACGAAGACTCGCATGAGTTTGTTGGTCAATCGCTTCCGGAGATTCTTGACCGCCTGCAGGAAACTGCTGATTGGTTTATGAATGCGCGGGTTGAAAGCGTGACTCGTACGATTGATAATCAACTTGTTGTCGATCCTCTCGGTGTGGAAATGGCCACGATCACGAATCGCTCGCGGGTGATTTTGTTAAAGAAAGGTGCGGCTCGCACGGGCGTTGATCGTTATATTAAACAGCTTGAGGTTCAAGACGTTACCGCACGGCACATGGAAGATATTTCCGGAATTCATGGTTTTATGGACACAGTGTCTGGTGTGAATGAAAATGCACAAGGCCAGTATAATGCGGGACGGCGTTCGGCGACTGAAGCACGTGTTGTCACGCAAGGTGCAGCAGCCCGTCTTAAAGGCACCGCACTTGCGATCTGGGACGCTTCGGTGGCAGCAAGCGGATATAAGATGCTTTTGAATCTTCGTCAAGGTTTAACTCCCGAAGATGTGATTCAAATTGCCGGGCAAGAATACGCGCAAAAGCCTGAGTTGATCGCGGCTTTTCTCGCAGATTCCGCGACCCTTGCTCGGCAAACTGATTTCTTTGTTTATGATGGCACACTTGCAAGTGAGAAAGCCTACCTCGCACAAACTCTCAAAGAACTGTTCCAAGAAGTTCTTGCACTCGGTCCGCAAGGTCTTGTCAATCTCGACATCTCTCCGAAACTCATCCTCGAAAACATTTACGAACTCCTCGGTGTCGGTGCAATCTCACAATTTGCACTTTCCAAAGATCCTCAGACTTTGCAAAACGCCGTAGCACAGATCGTCCAACAACAAGTTCAACAAGCAATACAACAATATGTCCAACAACTCTCAAGTGGTCAGGGTGCAGGCGGATCTGGACAAGGACCAAATGCGCCGGCTCCAGCAGGAACTGTATGATTTCAAAAAGACGTCTCTCTATCAACACTGGAAAGACCACTTTCAAACTCTCATTGACTCGACGATCGAGAACATTCTCGAGGTCGATCTCAAAGGACCAGAAACCCTTTATGCACGCGAAGGGTGGATAGGTGAAGCTCGAAGTGCGAGACTGCAAATCGGATGGTTTGAAGTTCTCGAACTCGAACTCGAACAACAACTGCGTGATCTGCAAACAACACAAAACGAATCCTAGATATGAACCTCGACGACCTAGACGATGACGAAATCATCGACGACTCCTCCAATCTCAATGCCGATGGCAATGTGATTGTCAAAGTGCCTGACGATGATGCGTCAACCACAAAATCGCCCGCATTCGATCCAACCTCTCTTGCGACTGCAGTTTCCGAAGCTGTTGCAACGCAACTCCAAGCACACGCCTCCTCGCAACCTGCACCGCAAATGACGCCTCAGCAACTTGCTGAGCACTATGCCATTTGGGATCCGAATGAAGGTTTCATTAATGGGCTTAATGCGTTGACGGACGCTGATGCAACACCTGCGCAGAAGAAGAAGATCTTCGAGGATATGCGGGATGGGATTATGCAGCAGGCGTTTCGTGCGTCGCAGTTGGTGGTGGCGCAGGAGACACAGAAGATGCGGGCTGAGTTGGCACCGGCGGTGCAGTATGCGCAACAGCGGCAAGCGAAGAATGTGATGAAGGAATTTGTTACAAAGTATCCTGCGTTGAATGGGCAGACTGAGTTGGTTGATGCGGTGATTGCGAACCTCGCGCAGCAGAATTTCAAGCCTAAGTCGAAAGACGAGGCTTACGAGAAAGTGGCGAAGATTGCGGAGAAGATCCTGCAAGGGGTTAATCCACAATTTTCGTTGAAAACCAGTGGCGGCTCTGGCGGGAAACCCGGCATGGCTAGTACTAATATGGGTGGTGTTGGTGGTGGTGGGAAACCGAATGCGCCAGTGAATGGCGAGAGAGGTAAACTTGCTGCCTTCTGGCAACGTTAAGTTGCGAAGTTAGTTAACAAAAGAAACAAAGAAACAAAGAAATATGGACCATGCAATATTGGGTTTAGTCAGTGGTAAGACTTTTACAGATCAAGCCTTCCACAATCGTAATAATCGCCGGCGAATCTTTCATGATTTCCCGGTCGGCCAGTTCCCGTTGACGGGATTGCTGAGTTTGATGGACAGCGAAGAAACGGATTCGTTCGACTTTGGCTGGTGGGAGAAGCGCTTTGAAACGCCGCAGACGACGATTGCGTCTGGTGCTGCGCCGTTCCAAACTGCTGTTGGTGGTGCGTTGGCTGATGCGACGTTTGTTGCGGGTACGGAGTTTATCGTGCTTGTGGCGGATTCGAGCATGTTCCAAGTGCGTCAGCAGGTGTGGTTCCCGAGTTTGTCGATCTATGGAGCGGCGACGACTTATGCTGAGCTGAAGGGTGTTGTGACTGCGGTTGCGACTGGTTCGATTAAGTTCCAATGCTCGGAGAGTACAGTGCGTTTGGTGAATACGGACACGGCGATGCCGAATGGTGCGACGGGTTGCGATGTGATTTGTGCAGGTAATGCGGTTGGTGAAGGTGCGAGTACGACTTCGGGTCGGACGCTTCTTCCAGTGAATCCGCATAACTTTACGCAGATCTTTCGTAACGGGATGAGTTTCACACGTACGGCAATGAAGGTTCCGACCAACTTCGACAAGACTGGTATCTATCGCGAGTCTGCGGAAGAAGCCTGTCGGAATCATATGGTTGACATAGAGATGGCGTTCTTGTTCGGGTCGAAGCGCACAGACAATGTCGTGGAGAACGGCGAGACTGTGCCACGTCGTCAGACTGGTGGTGTCACATGGTATCTGAAGCAGTGGGAAGCCGCGGATTCGATCTATCGTGGCGGTACTGGTACCGCGGCGGTTACGGACAATGCGAACGACAACAAGCGGATTATCTTGTCAACGGCAGGTAATATCGTTTGGTCGACGATGAATACGTACCTTGAACGTGCGTTCCGCGTGACGAATGACAAGGCGTTCGAGAAACTGTTCCTTTGCGGGAGTGGTATTCTTGGTGCGTTCAATGCGTATCTGGAAGGGAAAGCGCAACTGCAGAAACAGTTCAGTGTGCAGACCGTGTATGGTATGAATGTGGTTTCTTGGGAAACTCCATTCGGGACTATTCACTTCAAGACGCATCCGTTGTTCTCGCGGCAGGCGGCACTCCGTTACAACGGGTTGCTGTTGGACGTGCAGAATCTGAAACATCGCCCGCTGAACGATAGCGATACCACGTTGCTCACCAACCGTCAGGCGAATGACTACGACGGCCGCAAGGACGAGTGGATGACGGAAGCTGGTCTGGAACTTCGGTTCCCAGAGTCGTGTATGTATTTCCAAAACCTGAAGACGTTCTCGGCGACGTAAGGTAGTGGGATTAAACAACAAACAACAAGAAACAAAACATTATGGCTGATGCAAAAAGTCTGCGTGCCAATCCAATTGGCCAAGGGAATAGTCAGAAGGGTGT
>Ga0214221_1000086_pt1 | contig 38188 bp, 29 predicted proteins | sample TroBogypolimnion_8_FD_153059 | JGI IMG/M metagenome (GOLD analysis project Ga0214221, IMG submission 153059) | Freshwater microbial communities from Trout Bog Lake, WI - 09AUG2007 hypolimnion | ecosystem: Environmental > Aquatic > Freshwater > Lake > Hypolimnion/Profundal zone ...
TTGGAATCTGCAGTTCAGGTTCCAGGCACCCTCACTCAGCATTGGGATGGGATTCCCTCTACCAAGGGAAGCATATTAATCCAGTCAGTCTGATGGAACATGACACTCAAAGGTGGGACCCATGATCAGAAAAGGGAATGCCCTCATTACGCTGCTCATTACCTTATGGCCCATGACCGCCTCGGCCCAGGATAGGCCAATGCGGCCCCCGCCGCCGCGAGACCGCCGCCCCCAGGATGAGCCTAAACGCTATTCCATAGAGCAGGCGACCTCCGATCGGGCCCAATTGCACACGATCGCTTTCGACGGATTGGCCTTCCTGACCGGGGACTTCGCCAGCGACACGTTCCTGCCGCCCGGGAAGGTCTCCGACTATTTCGGGTTCCAGTACATGCGTGACATCGATGCGAAGGAAGGCGGCCACAACACCTCGTTCCTGACCCGGATCGCCGAGAACATGCTGGCGGTCCTGAACCAGGACCAGAAAGCCCAGCTCTTGACCCTTGGCCAACACCAGGAAAGGGATGTCCGGACTTTCGCGGAAAAGCGTTTTCCCCTGATCAAGGCGTTCAGACGAAACCTGGAAGGTGACATCCCGCCCGGATCCCGCGGCCTGGACAAGCGGGCCGTGGTGAAAGCATCGGCCGACCTCTATGAGTTGGACGGACTCATCGCCTTTCAGCGCGCGAAGGTCCTGGCCGCCGTGCTCCGAAGCCTGGATGACCGTCAGAGGTCAGCGCTGTCCCGGCTGAAATTCGGGGATTCCAGGACCTGGCCCGAGGTGGGGGAACAACTGGACAAGCGAAGCATGACCCACGACGTCAATGTGGCGGTCATGACCTACGCCAGCGAGATGTTCGCGTGGTATGCGGGTTCGCTGGAGGCTGATACCTACTTCTGTCCCGAACGCCATGGGATGTACTTCGGGGGGTTCGGGATGAAGACCGCCCCCGCCATGGGGAAGCAGGACTATTCGATCAGCACCACCCTGACGGGCGACAGCGGGGAAGCCTTCCTGTCGGTCCTGACACCGGCCCAGCAGGCACAGATCACGGATCTAGTGGACCTCCAGCGGAAGGACCTTGCGGAAATCGTCCGTATCCGGAGGGCCATTGCTTCCGAGCTGCGCCGCTTCCTCGGTGGGGAATCAGCCGACAAGGCAAGGGTCCTGGCCCTGTCGAAGCGCTATGGCGAGCTTGATGGCGGGATGTCCTATCTCTACGCCAGGGCTTTTGCTGAAATCGGCCGGACTCTGACCGCATCCCAGCGCGATCAGCTTCCAATGCTGCGCCATGACAATCCATCGGATCCCAAGGGACCATTCCTCTATTCCTCGCCGATTCGCATGCCGAACATAGGGAATACGGACCCCCTGTTCGGGGTCGCAGCAGGGGGCCACCCATGAAAAGCGCTGCCATCAGCCCGCCTCCCGAATCAAGGGTTGGGCATGCTCCGATAGGCATGGCCGCCATTCGTGGGATGAAACCTGCAATTCATGTACGGATTCCGATAGCCCGTAGGGGATGCTGGCCTCCCCAAAAACCGACCCCATAGTTGGCGACAGCAGGCCCGGAGAATCAGGTCTCCCCGAAAAGGTGCCTGGCGGCGCCTTGGCCGGAACAATCACGGTGGTGGGTAGCCATTCCGCTCCGCCGAATCTTGAGCCTCTCTCAGCATCCGACATCTACACCACCCATCCGAACCACACAGGAAAACCAGGAGGAACCATGCGTCTGGACCGCCTCATCCTCATGACGGGTGCCCTGTTGGGCATCCTCGCCGCCCTTTGTTGCGGTGGGGGATCCCAAGCCAGTTCATCGACATCGACCATTGCGGCACCCGCCGCCGCCTTCACCGTGGCTCCCACGACGCCGCTGAACGGCCAGGCGGCCACCTTCACGGACACTTCCACCGGCACCCCCACCTCCTGGGCCTGGACCTTCGGTGACGGGGGCACAAGCACCCTCCAGAATCCCACCCACACCTACGCGATGACCGGAACCTACACGGTCGTCCTGAAGGCCACCAACGCCGGCGGCTCCAATCCCGCCAGCAAGGACGTAACGGTCGCCAGTGCGAGTTCCGCCCCCGTGGCGAGCTTCACCTTCGCCCCAACCTCGCCGACCGCGGGTCAGACCGTGAACTTCACCGACACCTCCACGAACACCCCAACTTCTTGGTCCTGGACGTTCGGGGACGGCGCCACCAGCACGGTGCAGAACCCCACCCACGCTTTCACGACGGCGGGAACCTACACCGTGACCCTGTCCTCCACCAACGCGACCGGTTCGAACCAGACGAGCCAGAGCGTCACGGTGGCCGCTGCCGGACCGACCTCCGGGTCCTCCTCCTTCATCTTCTCAACCCTCGGCCAGCAGGTGTCCTTCACCGACACATCGGCCCAAGGTCCCATGACCTGGTCCTGGACCTTCGGGGACGGTTCGACCAGCACCGCACCGAATCCGACCCATACCTATGCTGCAGCGGGCACCTACACCGTGTCCCTGACGGTCACCTACCCCTCAGGTGCGGGCTCACCCGCCAGCCAGTCCGTGACCGTGACCTCGGCCCCCCTGACCGCTCCCTTGGCGGCCTTCACCTTCAATGCCGCCTCGTCCGTAGCTGGGCAGGTGCTTCCCTTCGCCGATCAATCCACCAACAAGCCCACCGCATGGGCCTGGAAGTTCGGTGATGGCGGCACCAGCACGTCCCAGAACCCGACCCACACCTACACGTCGGCCGGAACCTACGTCGTGACCCTCACGGCTAGCAATGCGAACGGATCCAATTCCGCCATCGAGCCGATCATGGTGGCCGCCTCCGCCGGCACCGTTCCCACGGCCAGCTTCAACATGTCACCGGCGACACCCACCATCGGCCAGATCGTGGCATTCACGGATGCCTCCACCGGTAGCCCCATGTCCTGGTCCTGGAGCTTCGGTGACGGCTCGAACGATGGGGTGAGCAGTTCCCAGAACCCCACCCACGTCTTCACGGTGGCGGGAACCTACACCGTCTCGCTCACGGCCACCAACACCAGCGGAGCCAGCGTGGCGTCGACCAAGCCCGTGACGGTGAGTGCGGCGTCCGCGGCACCCGTCGCCGGCTTCCTGGTCTCCCCAACCGCCCCGTCCGCGACCCAGATGACCGTCCTGACGGACGCCTCCACGGGCGGCCCGACCTCCTGGTCCTGGACCTTCAGCGACGACAATTCGACGAGCACCGCCCAACATCCCACGCACGCCTTCGCGAACGCCGGTACCTACAAGGTGACGCTCATCGTCACCAACGCTGGTGGATCCAACACCTCAAGCCAGACGGTGGTGGTGGGGGCTGCACCCTCACCCAACACGGATCCCTACAACATGTCCACCGCCATCAACGATGGTGCCCAGCAGACGACCTTGGCCTTCGATGGACTGGCCATGGTGACCGGCAACCTGCAGGCGCAGACCTTCTTCCCTCCCGGAAAGGTCGCCGACTACACCGGCTTCCAGTACCTGCGGGACAACACGCCCAATGGCCTTGGGCACAACACCAGCTTCATGACCAACCTCGCCAACAACGTGCTCTTCATCCTCAACGATGTGCAACTCGCCCAACTGAAGACGCTCGCCATCGCGCAGCAGAACGACATCGATGCCTACGGCTACAAGCGTTATCCCCTGATGAAGGCGTTCCGGCGGATGCTGGATGGCGACATCCCGGCCGGCTCCACCGGACTGAACCTGGATTCCGTGAAGAAGGCGTCCAATGATCTCTACCTGGTCGATGGCCAAATCTCCTTTGACCGCGCCATGCTCTACTCCGCCATCTACGCGTCCATGGCCAACGGCACGCCCTGCAACAGCGATCCCACGACGACCCAGTTGGCCTACCTGGACAAGATGAAGGGCGGCTTCTCCACATGGCCCGTCCTCACAGATGCCCAACTCCAGTCCATCAATGACCGGATGAAGGGCCTGACCAATGGGGTCGTGGTCGCGATGATGACCTATGCTGGTGACATCTTTAGTTGGTACGCCGGCAACGTCGATGCGGACGTCTACTTCTGCCCGGAACGCCATGGCACCTACTACGGCGGCTTCTACATCAAGGACGGACCCGCCATCGGCGTCCCCGGCTATCAGATCAGCACCTCCCTGACCGCCACCGCCGGCAAGGCGCTCTCGGACCCCTCCGCCGGCTACGTGACGGCGAGCCAGGCCGCCATCATGAACACCCTGGCGGGTTTGCAGAGGAACAACCTCTATGCAGGCAGTTCCAACATCGTGCAGATCCGGACCGAGATCGCCACGCTGCTGCGCAGCCTCCGGTCCGCCTCGACCAACAGCGACCTCGTCCGCGCGCGGGTGCTGCAACTGTCGGGCATCTACGGTGAGCTGGACGGCGAGAACAACTACTACTACGCCACGGTCTTTGCCCAGGTCTACAACACCCTGACGGACAGCCAGAAGACCAGCCTCGCGGCGCTGCGGAAGTCGATCCTAACCGGGACCTACACTGATGGGACTCCCTTCGACTTCACCACGTGCAACTTCTACTCCCTCTATTCGGGCGTCATCACCGACACCAGCGTGCTCTACCCCTATATCGCGAACACCGATTACCTGTTCTTCGAGCCTTAACTGACTGGACCGCGCAGAATTTGCGGTCACCTTCAAAGAACCCGGCCAGCCGCACGCAATTGTGCAGCTGGCCACAAGAATTATCGTGGACCCCATGCGCAATAAATCGCTATACATGGACTAACCATGAAGACCGTTGAGATCGTTCAAGGCATCGCCCGCCGCTTCCGCCGCCCCACCACCTTGGGCATCATCCTTGGCTTCGGGATCCTGTGGGTTCCGGCAAGGCTGCTCGCCGGGGTGTCCTTCCATCGCCTGGGCACCTGGGAATTTTATTTGCCAGCCCTGATTCTGGCCTTGCATCTGGCCCTGTCCCCCATCCCCTGGCAGTGGACTGGGGACACGCAGCCGAAAGCTCCCGTTTGGCGGGGCTTCCTGCAGGCGGTCCCCTGGAATGCCGCGTGGGTCCTTTTGCTGCTCTGGGGGGTCAGCGACTTCGTGCAGCCCGCCAGGCCCTTGCCCAACGCGCAGGCCACGGCATCTGGCCCGCCCCGCAGAGATAATCCAGCACCCCTGGACGACCGACCCGATCGGCGGCCGCCCGAAGGCCAGCCCCGGGAGGACCGACAGTCCCCGGCGGATGAACGCCCCCCACGAGACCGGCGAGCGCCGGAAGATCGCCCAGCCCAGCCCCCTCCTGGTCCCCGACCGGAATGGGTGATGCTGTTCCTCAACCTGCCTTTCGCCCTGGTGCTCGGGCTGTTCCTCTCCGAGAAGGAAAGGGTCGAGCGGGCGGAAGGTGACCTGCTGGAGCGGGAACGACTGGCCAGGGCCAGTGCGCTCCAGTCCCAGATGCATCCCCACGTGCTGTTCAACGTGCTGAGCGGACTCACCGAATTGGTCCATGAGGATCCGGACGCCGCCGAGGAAGCGTTGCTTGGGTTGACGGAACTCATGCGGATGCTGATGAAACACGGTTCGGCACTGAGCCTTCCCCTGGGGGAGGAACGGGCCCTGCTGGAACGTTACCTGGACATCGAATCCATCCGGTTGGGTGCGCGGCTTGAGTTGCAGGTCTCCTGGGAAGACGGTCTGGACCAGATTCCCGTTCCGCCCCTGCTGTTCCAGCCGCTGGTGGAAAACGCCGTCAAGCACGGGATCTCCCCAAGTCCGAAGGGCGGCATCGTGAAGGTGGACGCGATCCGGACGGCTACCGGCCTGCTGTTGAGGGTGGCGAACACCGGGATGCCCCTGGACAAGAACGCTAGGACTGGCACGGGGCTCGGGCACCTTCGGGAAAGGCTTGCCCTGCTCCCGAAGCCAAGGCCCACCCTGGATCTCCGCCAGGAGGGGGGGTGGACCGTGGCGGAACTCCGCATTGAAGTCCACCATTAGGGACATGAGTCAGCCCCTGCGGATCGCCCTGGCCGATGACGAGCCATTGAACCTTAAACGGCTATCTCGGCTTTTGGAAGAATGCGGCTGTTCGGTAGTGGCCACCTTCGGCAACGGGCTCGAGGTCGAGGAATGGATAGCCACCGGTCCCGAGGTGGACGCGCTGTTTCTCGACATCCGGATGCCGGGACTGGATGGACTTAATCTGCGCGCGTCCCTGAGCCCAAAGCTCCCTGTGGTGTTCGTGACGGCCCATCCGGAGCACGCGGTGGACGCGTTCAACCTGGATGCCGTCGACTACCTTCTGAAGCCCGTGACTACGGAAAGGCTCGTGAAGTCCCTGGCCAAGGTCCGACGCACGCTTGGCGCCGAGGAAGCGCCGACGGAAGGGAAGAAGGGCAAGGATGACCGCTACCCCGTCCAGGTGGACGGCGGGTTGTTGTTTCTTCCGCTCACGAAGACCACGCATTTTCTGGCGGAGGATCAGGCCGTTTGGGCCTTCGCCGGCGAACGCTTCCGGACCAAGTGGCGAACCCTGGGGGAGGTCGAGGCGTTCTTCCCCGATTCCGGCCTCCTGCGCATTCATCGCCACCTGCTGATCCGACCCCAAGCCGTGTTGGGGATCCGGTCCACCGGTGGGGGGGCACGTGTCATGGTTCGCATGAATGGCGGCATCGAACTGGAAGCCAGCCGAGGGGCCACCCCCTCCCTCAAGCGGCGCCTGGGCCTGGTCATGGAATAGGATTCAACCCAGGTTCCACTGAAAGACCGGGCTAATCATGGGGGGAACGTCATGTCCAGCGGGTGTGATTCTCCCCAGGCTGCATAATCTGAGCTACCAATTCCTAGTAAGTGCAGCGAGAAACGGTATTGTCGGAACCATTTGTAACCCAAATATAGCCTCCGCCGGAAGTGACCCATTGAGGGCGTTCTCCGACCTGGTGCGTTCCTACAAGACTTCCGTCAGTAGCTAGTAACTGGGTCACTGTGCAGATGGTATCCATGGGAAATGGAGGGGCTCCGGTATAGACCTGATCGGTGATCCAAATGTATGTGCCATCAAAGGCAATACCGTTTGGTCCAACACCTGCACCATAAGTCCCCAGAATGGCGCCATCGCTGGTGCGGATCTTCACGACAGTGTTGGCTGAGGCTTGAGTGACCCACATACAGGTCCCATCGAATGCTATGGCATACGGGGATCCCGGGACGGCGTACTGACCCAGAACGGTCCCTGTGTTCACGTCAATCTTGTCTACTTTGTTATCACCATTCACTGTGACCCACATAGTATTGGCCACATAGTCATAGGCGAGAAGCCTCGGGTTGCTTACACCACTGGTGCCAACCGAAACAGTTTGTTGGATTCTGCCGTCTAAGGCTCGAATCTTAGTAACTGTTGCAGGGGTATAATTTGCAACCCACATGTTGGCGCCATCGAACGCAATGCCGTCAGGATCATTACCACACGAGTAGGTGACCAAATTGCCGGAGGTGGCATTGATCGCTGTTACGTTGTTGCTGGCTGGGTTTGTAGTCCATACATAGTTGTTCACGTTGTCGTAAGCCAGATACTGTGCCCCGAGACCAGCTGGATAAATTTGAAGAACGGCACCAGTCGAGGCAGAAATTTTGTAGATATTCCAGCTGTTCTCATTGGCAACCCAGATGTTCGTCCCGTCAAATAAGACCCCCACAGGGGAGGTGCCCACAGTGGTGTTTGACATGGTCCAGTTACCTGGTGGGACCACTGCGGCATTGACGGTGATGGAGATCCCCACGGTCGTGTGACCAGCCGAGTTTGTCGCCGTGACCGTATAGCTTGCCGCGGCAGTCACGGCAGATGGGGTTCCCGAGATGATACCCGTGCCTGGATCCAGGCTCAGGCCTGAGGGTAGGTTCGGACTGACACCGTAGGAGGTGACCGCACCGCCGCTGCTACTCGGGGCGTTCGGTGCGACCGCTACTCCGGTGGTGTAGACCGCTGGGTTGACCGAGTAGGTCAGGCCAGTGGGTGCGACCACAGGACTGCTCGAACCGCCGCCGCCTCCACCGCCACACCCTGGCAGAAGAGAAAGGCAGACGATGATCGGAAGGGTCCACAAACGCACATCAGCCTCCTGTCGTGGGTGAGTGCCTTATCGACAGGCTCCCTAAGGCCAATAAGTGGGTGGTTGAAAATGTCTCTTGGACCGAATCTGGCCCCATTCCTCAGTTCACAGCTCCCCATAGAACCGACCAAGCCCATGGGCAAGCATGAGGGACATAGCCAGCAGGCCAGCGCCGAGGATGGGAGAAACTGGTCGATTTCGTGAACTGGCTTGAGCGTAAACCGGAACCAGAAGGCCAATGCTCGGAACCAGCCCCTTGGGTGCATACCGTGCGGCTTTGGTGGCGCTTTCTGGATTCCCATGGCCTGGGGGACGATCGACAAATCAGCTTGAACGATTTCTCGGCCTACCTCAGTCGATCAGGCTTTCAGATCGGGAGGAAGGAACATCGTTCAGCGGTACTCGGTGTACTTCAGATACCCCCCCGGGCAACCGAGCATCAGCCCGTGAAACCCCAGTGTTCTACATTGCCTGCTAGTTGGTTCGCACTGCGAACCAACTGCAAACTTCCAAACCCCGATAACTGATTAGCCGTGTCTGTCCTCGCCTACCTCAGGCAGTCCTCAAAGACAAGGCAGCTGAGCGGGTCATGAAGTGGTCGAGCATGCGGGCCCGGATCCTGTCGGTGCCACCTGTGGCTCAGCAGAGGCTCGGGGTGGCGATGCCCTAGGTCCAAGAACTCACCGAGTAGGTCCATGAGGCCCTGGAGGTACTGTCGGGCCGAATGGATGACCCCCGTGGCTGACTACGAGGAGACCGCTCCTAGACCGAGGAAACCCCTCTCTGCGGGGCAGAAACGGCGTAGCAGGACGCGGAGGGATGATCTTTTACGAAAAAAGCCTTGCATATCATGAATAACGGGCACAAAAAAACGATGAATATTGTTGCTACAAATTTAATTAAGCTTTAAAGTCCCTCATTAGTTCCAAACCCTCCAGTGTTTCGTTCCATTCAATTCCAACTGAACCATTGCGTTCGCAAAATTCAGTCGGACAAGTAGGTTCTGCATCCAATCTTGGGAGGGCTTATGGCTAAAGGGCCTGGGTTCAATGTCGCGCTTGGCGTGGCCATTGGCTTGTTGGGATTTCAGATTCAGTGCGGCGGGGGAGGAGGCGGCGGGAGTCCGGCCGCTGCCGCGCCTGCCGCCCCGTCCATTGCCAGTTTCGTGGCCAATGCCTCGACCATCACAGCGGGAGGAACCGCCCATCTGACGGGCGTTTTCGCCAACGGCACGGGCGTCATCACTCCGGGCAACATCCCCGCCACCAGCGGAACAGCCGTGAGTGTCTCCCCCTCCACCACCACCAGCTACACGCTCACGGTGACCAGTGCCACCGGGTCCGCGGTCACCCAGGATGCAGGCGTCACCGTGGTACCCACTGGGGCGGCCGTGATCACGCCGAGATCGGTCCAGGCTTCCGGCGTCCAGCAGACCACCTCAGGAGGCACCTTCTCTAATGGCCCTGTGGTGGGGGAACCCCTCCCCGCCACGACAACTTCATCCCCGTCCAATTCCTTCCAGGTGCGCAACGACTTCCTGCCTCCCGTTCCCAACTGAACCCGCCGAACACCCAACTCTCTAGGGGATGACCTCATGCGACACGCCTTCCTTTCTCCCACCCTGGCCCTGCTGATCGCCTCCCTCGGCCCGCTGGCGCCGCCGGCCCACGCGGCCGGAACCGCGACCACCGCGGCGCCCCTGCCAAGCCTCGCCTACCAGGGGCGCCTCCTGCAAAGCGGGGTGGCCGCCAACGGCAGCTTCCCATTCACCTTCTCCATCCTGGACAGCACTGGCACAGAGCAGTGGAATTCAGGTGCCCAGTCCCTCGCGGTCACGGACGGCCTCTACTCCACCGTCCTCGGGTCCGATGGCATGACGCCCATACCGGCTTCGGTTCTGGGCTTGAGTGGCCTGACGCTCCACATCACCGTATCCGGCCAGGTCCTGTCCCCGGACGTGTCGATCGTCCCTGCCTTCCAGGCCCAGAGTGCCTGGTATCTGCTGGGGTCCTTCGGCGGCGATCTCTCAGGCACCCAGAACCAGACCCTGTTGATGAACCTCCAGGGCCTTCCTCTCGACCTGACCACGACGGCGCCCACCACGGGTCAGGCCCTGGTGTTCAATGGAACCAAGTGGATTGCAGGAACCGTGGGCGGCACGGTGGGTGCCACGGGAGCCACAGGCGCCACCGGTCCGCAGGGGCCAGCAGGGGCCACGGGAGTTCAGGGTGTGGCAGGTCCCACAGGAGCCACAGGGCTCACGGGAGCCACAGGCGCCACCGGTCCCCAGGGGCCAGCAGGGGCCACTGGGCCGACGGGTGCCATTGGTCCACAAGGTGTGGCAGGCCCGACAGGAGCCACAGGGCCGACGGGTGCCCAAGGTGCAATAGGACTCCAAGGGCTTCCCGGCCTGACCGGTGCCACGGGATCTCAGGGACCTGCTGGACCGACTGGATCCACTGGACCCACCGGTGCACAGGGAGCCGCAAGCGTCGCCAACAACCCTCTGCGGCTGGCCACCCTGGGCTGGGCCCAGGCCAACATGGCCTTTCCGGACATCACGGTCGGAGGACTCCAACCCATAGGCATGGCCTTCGATGGGACCAACATGTGGGTGGCGAATAGTAATAACAGCAGCGTGACCAAGATCAACGCCAGCACCGGGGTGGTGCAGGGCACTTATGGTGTTGCAGCCAATCCCAATTACCTCAGCTTCGATGGCATCTACATCTGGGCCACGCTCACCCCCGGTTATGTGGTCAAGCTGGATCCCGCCACCGGCACGGTGGTGAGCACCTATGCAGTGGACCCCGGTCCCGAGGGCATCGTTTTCGATGGGGCCAACATGTGGGTGGCCCACCAGAGCACCGGCTACGTGACCAAGCTGAACGCGAGCACCGGGGTCATCGTGGGCCACTACAAGGTCGGCAACCAGCCCATCGGCATCACCTTCGATGGGAACTACATCTATACCGCCAACTTCGCGGATGGCACCGTGACCACGCTATCCCCGCTCAACGGGAGCGTTATCCATACCGGTCCGGTGGGGACCAATCCCATCGCCCTCGCCTCCGATGGGGTCCATGTCTGGGTCGCCAACCAAGGCTCCAACAACGTGACGGAGTTGGGCAACGGGTATGTGGTCGGTACCTTCGCCGTCGGGAACACCCCCCAGGGGATTGCGTTCGATGGCACCAGTATCTGGGTCGCCGATACGGGTGACAACTCGATATGGAAACTGAGCCCAGCGGACGGAAGCTTCGTTGCCAATATCACTGGTGGGGGCGGCCCTTATGGCATCGCCTTCGACGGGACCAAGATGTGGGTGACCAACATGGCTGTCGGCACCGTGAGCCGCCGGTAGGCTAACTCGGATCCAGGTCGTGGCCTCCTGAATGCTTAGAAATTGCTGCTGATGCCTAGGGCAGAATCAATTCGGGTTCATCATTCCTGGCCGTTCAGGCCTCGAAAGCTACCCTTTCCCAGAGGACCCAATGACCTTCAAGCGGATTGCAGCCGTCTCCATCCTCCTGTTTCAGATCGCCACCCTGCCGGTTGCCGCACAGTCCAGGGACCTGGCGGGTAGCCAGGACTCCCCCCTGGTTTCGCGCTACCCGGGCTCGGTCATCGGCCGCTACGTCTCGAAGGAGTTCGATGCGTTCGCCTTTCCCGTCGGCGCCGTCACCGCCAAGGGCGCACCCAAGAGCCTGCACCTGGAAGGCCGGATCACTCGCATCGAGTACACCAACCCCAAGGGACGCTCCTCCCTGGAGATCTACCGCAACTATGAAGGCGCCCTGAAGCGGGCCGGGTTCGAGGTGGTGTTCTCCTGCAGCGGAGACGCCTGCGGCGTGGCCCGGTTCCATATGACGGAGGACTGGGCGGATCTCTGGTACGGGGCAGGCCACTATCAGTTCTCGGGCAAGTTGGCCCGGCCGGAAGGGGATCTCTACGTGAGCCTCCATGTGGCGCCGGATACCACGAACCTCGACCTGATCGAGACCAGTCCCATGGAAGGCGGCCTGGTGACCGTCGATGCGGCCGCCCTGAAGGGTGACCTCGGCAAGGCGGGACACGTGGCGGTCTACGGCATCACCTTCGACACGGCCAGGGCCGAGGTCAGGGCCGAGTCCGCGGCGGCCCTGCTGGAGGTCTCGAAGCTGCTGCAGACGAACCCAAGGCTTAGGCTCTACGTGGTGGGCCATACGGACAATGTCGGCAGCGCCGGGGCCAACCTAGAACTCTCCCGGCGCCGCGCCATGGCGGTCGTGAAGGCCCTCACGGAGCAGTACAGGGTGGCTGCGGAACGACTCCAGGCCTATGGTGCCGGCCCCTATGCGCCTGTGTCGGCCAACGAGTCCGAGAGCGGGCGCGCCCTCAACCGCCGGGTCGAACTGGTCAAGCAGTAAAGGTCATCCCCGGTTGATCCGAATGTCCACTCGCTGAGGCGCCAGGGCGGGCGCCTCAGGCGGCTGTGGCTTCGTTCAGCGCGCTGGAGCAGGTGGGGCCGGTCAGCTTTTGGGAGCCTCGCTCCCTTTGCCGATGCTCTTGGGTCCGTGACTGGCCGTGCCCCCAGTGGTAGGTCCAGGGGGGTTGGCTGAACCCTTGGCTGTGGGTCCCTTGGCCGTGGGTCCGTGACTGGTCGTGCCGCCGGTCGTGGGGCCGTGGGTGGTGGTGGTGCCGGTCGTGGAGTTGGTCGCGCCGCCAGTCGTGGGTCCGTGGATGGTTGTGCCGCCGGTCGTGGGTCCGTGACTGGTTGTGCCGCCGGTCGTGGGTCCGTGACTGGTTGTGCCGCCGGTGGTAGGTCCATGGGTGGCTGTGCTGCTGGTCGTGGGAGTGGTCGCGCCGCCAGTTGTGGGTCCATGCTTTACGCCGCCGGTCGAGGGCGTGGTCGCGCCGCCAGTCGTGGGTCCATGAGTTGCTGTGCCGCCAGTCGTGGGTCCATGAGTTGCTGTGCCGCCAGTCGTGGGTCCGTGGGTGGTTGTGCCGCCGGTCGTGGGTCCGTGGGTTGCTGTGCCGCCGGTGGTAGGTCCATGGGTGGCTGTGCTGCTGGTCGTGGGAGTGGTCGCGCCGCCAGTCGTGGGTCCGTGTTTCACGCCGCCGGTCGCGGAAGTGGCCGCACCGCCAGTCGTGGGTCCGTGGGTGGTTGTGCCACCGGAGGTGGGTCCATGGGTTGCTGTGCCGCCGGTCGTGGGTCCGTGGGTGGCTGAGCCGCTGGTCGTGGGACCGTGACTGGCTGTGCCGCCCGTGGTGGGCCCGTGGGTAGGTGAATCGTAGACTGAGGTTCCATGGGTAGGTGAATCGTAGACCGAGGTTCCGTGGGTGGTGCCACCGGAGGTGGGTCCATGGGGGGCTGTGCCTTTGCTCGTGGCTCCTTGCGTTGCCTCGCTGACGGACTCGGGAGGTGGCTTGGCCACGACCTTCGAGGGGGTCTTGTTATTATTATTGGCCGCGCTGGCTAAGCCACCAGCACCACTAAATACAGCAATCATTAATGCTGTATAGCTATTCCTTTTGAAACTTCTGAGAAGTTGAAAATTCATCATGACTCCTGATGTATGTGGAATTGGAATGGCTGACATTTCACCATGGCCTAGTCATGGGAACCAGTAAACAAATCGCCACAAAGTTGCTCAATTCCTGCAGACACTAGAAAACAGGCACTATGACTCACTTGCACGCCTAGTCCTCTTGACCTCCTCCCCGAAAAGTAGCCGAATGGATTTGCGGGAAGAGTGGTCTTCCCAGCGCCAGTGCAAACCGAGTTGCTGGAAGTGGGACTCGATGACCTCCAGCGGCGTGGTTGACAGATCCCATCCGCGACTTTCCTGGTTGGTCAGGAGCGTGTACCAGCTTCTGTCCATGGGGCAGGTTTGCGGGGAACTCATAGAAGGTCTGGGGGGGTGTGATACCTCACGAAGTTATGGAGGCTTTTGGAACTCCGCTCGGAGTCAGTCCCTTCTCCCGGTGGGAGTTCGGGCACCACATCTGAATTGACCTCGGCTGCTTCCTCTACCCTCAGTGCGAGAGCAGGATGAGTAGTGGCCTTTTTCCGGGTGTGGTGGGTGCTATAGATGCAGTGACTGCGGCCTTTCGCGCCATATCGTGCCTCCTGGTTAAGATACGAGTCCACCCCCCGATTTCTGAGAAAATACCTGGGGCTACTCCTGAGACGACCGATCCCGGTGCGTCACCAGATAGACCATCTCCAGGCTGAGGACCATAGGTGACCACCTTCCTTGTGCGGGAAGTGCCAAGGGCCCACAGGCCCAAGGCAGAGCTATGGCGGGGCCGAGTCCTCACAGATGGCCCTATCAGTCAGAAGGCGAAGGGCCCCGCCATGGCCCTTGGGGTAGTCGCCTCCATATCAAGGGGCCAGTGACCACCCGTAGTTCCCGTTCACCGCAGTTCAGGTTGGAACACCTCGGGCTAGGGACATTCATGCAAGATGGGTGCAAGATGGGGGTTTTTCGGTTCTTCGCATTCTCGCTTAAATACAAGAACACCCTAGATTTCTCTAGGGTGTTTGCTGGTAGTCCCAAGGGGAATCGAACCCCTGTTCCCGCCGTGAGAGGGCGGTGTACTGACCGCTATACGATGGGACCATCGACCAAGTTGTGAATGGTTGGGGAGGAAGGATTTGAACCCTCACCTGACGGTACCAGAAACCGTTGTCCTACCATTAGACCACTCCCCAATGAGTGGAAAATCTAATGTACCAGGTGCGGGACAAAAGGCAAGGGGTGGTTCTGCCGAAGGGGATGTAGCCTTGCCAGGAGAGGTATTCAGATGGCGGATCCAATCAAGTTGGCCTACTTCATGGCTGTCAAGGAGGGGGCAAGCTACCTCGGCGGTCTGCTGGTCACGGATACCTCGGGTATCCCCCTGGACTTCCGCTACACGGAGCCCATCACGCCCACCCGCCTGCAGGGCATCCTCTACGGCAAGTCCCTGGAACCGCACCTCAAGGAGGAGGTGATCCAGAAGACCCTGCTGAAGGAACTGAAGACCCCGCCGGACCTGTTCATCATCAGCGCCACGGAACTGGCCGGGGGCTGGTCCGGGGACGCGAAGTACCCCGTGCTCGCGGTGCAGAAGAGCCAGGAATCGCCCCTGGCGAAGGTGGGCGACGCCTTCCGCGCCGGGCCTCGGGAACTGCTCATCCAGCTCTCGGAGGGGGCCGCCCCGCTGCGGGTGGTATTTGCCGCCTCGGTGGATGCGTCAGCCCAGGAGCAGGCCGTGGTGAAGCTGCTGGAGGCCGGCTACCACATGGACCTCGCCGAGCCTCTGGAACGCGTCACGGCGGCCCTGCAGAGCCTCGTGGTGAAGGAGGCCTGATGTTCGGGCGGGTGAAGGACGCGATGGCGGACGCGACGGAAACGCTGCGGCGCGCCTTTGCCGGGCTGAAGGTCTCGGAGCTCTCCCCTGAACCCTTTCATCTGAATGCTGGCGGGATGCTGGCCCTCGCCGCCGATCCCCGGGCCGGACTGGAGCCCCCTGTGGCGACCTGCACGGGAATGCGCCTCCTGCGGGAGGCCGTCCAGGGCCGAGCCCTGCCGCCCTTCCACGCCGAACTGCAGGCGGAGACCGGCTGGGCCCGGTGGGGTGCCGAGGCCGAGGTCATCCACATGACCGCGCTCGAGGGGGGCCAGGCCGCCCGGGTCGCGGTGCCCCCGCTGCCGCGCAGGGCTGTGGTCCTCGGCCGGGTGGACCCGCCCGCGCGGCCCCTCTCGCGCAGGTTTTCGGAGCCGTTGCCGCAGCCCAGCACAAGGCGGATGGACCCCGGACTCCCCTCCCGGGCGGCGGAAGCCGGCCTGGAGGCCATGCTGTCCCTGGCGGTGCCCATCCGGGGCGAGAACATTCAGCACCTGCCAAAGGGCCTGTGGATGCGCTACAGCCTCCAGCTGGTGCGCGGAACGGGTGAGAATGTCCGGAACCTGGAGGTGCTCGGCCTGTTCCGCATTCCCCGCAAGGGCGTGGCCGACCTGCGCCATGACCCCAGCCAGGGCCGCATCCTGGTTCGACTGGATTCCTCGGCGATCCGGGCGCCCCGGGTGCCATTCATCCTGGCCCGCCGGAAGGACGACGGATCCCTGCTGAGCTGCTTCGTGGAGGAGTCATGACGCCCAAATCCTCGTCCAAGAAGCAAGCCCCGGACCCGGAGATGACCCAGCGGCTCCCGGAAATGCCCACGGAGGTCCGCACCAAGTCGGAAAGTGATGAAGAGCAGGCGCCGGCCGAGTGGGCCCTGGTGGCGTACGCGGGTGCGGCCCTGGGCCGCGTGTTCCCCATTCCCGCGGGGCTGGTGATCCTGGGCCGGGCGCCGGATGCGGGGATCGCCCTGCTGGATGGCGAGGTGAGCCGCTACCACGCGCGGATCCGGGTGGAAGAGGGCCATGTGCAGGTCGAGGACCTCGGATCCACCAATGGCACGCGGGTGAACGGGGACCTGATCCTGGGGCCGGCGGACCTGCGCGTGGGGGACCGACTCTCCCTGGGCGGACACGTCCTCAAGCTGGTGTTCCTGGATCCGCTAGAGCGGACCTTCCACGAGACCCTCCTCGACCTCAGCACCAAGGATCCCCTGACGGGACTGGCCAACCGGGGCAGTGTCCTGGCGGAATTCCAGAACCGCTTCGGCCTGAGCCTCCGGTACGGCCGCCCGCTTTCGGTGGTGGTCTGCGACCTGGACCATTTCAAGCAGGTCAATGACACCCACGGGCACGGGGCCGGGGATTTCGTGCTCCGGGTCTTTGGAGAGCGGCTGATGGGGGCCCTGCGGGAGGCGGATCTGGCGGGCCGCATCGGCGGCGAGGAGTTCCTCATGGTCCTCCCGGAGACAGACCTCTCGGGGGCCCGTCCCTTCGCGGAGAGGCTCCGCAAGGCCATCAACTCGATGCCGTTCCCGCTGCCCTCGGGTGACCTCAAGATCACCTGCAGCCTGGGGATCGCGGAGCGGTCCCCAGGGGATCTCGAGGCTGGCCAGTTGCTGGCCCGTGCGGATGCGGCCATGTACCAGGCGAAAACGAGTGGGCGGGACCGGATCTGCCTGGGTTGAACTCCGTTAGACTCTCCCGGATGTCCCTCGATCCGATCCCTCCCCACGTTTCCCCTCGGGATCCGGCCGCTGCGCCGAGCGAGCCGGACCTCGCCGGGGGCACCGACGCCATGGAGTGGGCGCTGATCCGCTATGTGGGCCAGCCCATGGGAGCGTTCATCCCGCTCCCGCCGGAGGGGCTTGAGCTGGGGCGGGCGCCGGAGAATGGACTCTGCCTGGAGGAACCGGAGGTGAGCCGCCGCCACGCCCGCCTGCAGGTCTCCACCGACCGGAAGGCCGTCGAGCTGCGGGATCTCGGATCTACCAACGGGGTCTTCGTGAACGGGAAGCGGGTGCAGGCGGATCCCGGTCCGGAGCGGCTCCAGGCCGAGGACGTGATCCGTGTGGGGCGACACGCCTTCAAGCTCAAGCACCTGGATGCCCTCGAGCGCCGGTACCACCAGGACCTGGCCTTGAGCAGCAGCCTGGTGGATCCGCTCACGGGGGTGGGCAACCGGGCCACGGTCCTCTACCAGCTGGCGTCCCAGGTGGAACTGGCGCGCAGGCACCACCGGCCCCTGGCGGTGGTGCTGGTGGATCTCGACTGGTTCAAGCAGGTCAATGACACCCGCGGCCCCCGGGCCGGAGATCAGGCCCTGGAAGCGTTCGGGGCCCTGCTCAGGCACCGGCTCCGGAGCTCCGATCCCATCGGTCGTCTGGGCGGGGACGAGTTTCTCATCGTGCTGCCGGAGACTCCCGGGACCCTGGCCTTCGTCGCCGCCGAGGGGCTGCGGCGCGCCCTGGCGGAGCGTCCCCTGAGCCTGGAGGACGGACAGAGCCTGCCGGTCACCTGCAGCCTCGGCGTGGCGGAGCTGAAGGCCGGTGATGCGGACGGGGGAGCCCTCCTGGCCCGCGCGGACGCGGCGCTGTTCGGTGCGAAGGCCGGGGGGCGTGACCGCGCGTTCTCGGCCCCATGAACGGCTCGCGGCCACCGACGCAGATCGGGAGCATCCGGCTGCTGGATCCGCTGGGTGAGGGCGGCATGGCCCTCGTCTTCCGGGGCGAGGATCGCTTCCGCAGCGGAATTTTCTGTGCGGTGAAGCTCCTGCGTCCGGAAGTGCACCGCGACGCGGATCTGGTCCGCCGGTTCCTCCGCGAAGGGGATGTGCTCACGCGCCTCTCCCACCCGGCTCTGGTCGAGATCTATTCCTTTGGGACCTCCGGGGTGTGGCCCTACCTGGTGATGGAGCTTCTGCCCGGCGGGAGCCTCAAGGGCTGCCGGGGGGAGGCCCCGGCCGCCCTGGCCCGCCGCCTCGTCCCGGTCTGCGGGGCCCTGAGCGTGGCCCACGGGGCCGGCGTGGTGCACCGGGACCTGAAGCCGTCCAACCTGCTCTTTGCGGCGGACGGCTCGCTCAAGGTCACGGACTTCGGCGTGTGCTACTGGGAAGGCGAAGAGGGCAGGACCCGCGCCACGCGCAGCCAGATGGTGGTGGGGACCCTCGGCTACATGGCCCCGGAGCAGCATGGCGATCCGCGGCGGGTGGATGGCCGCTGCGACGTCTACGCCCTGGGCGCCATCCTCTTCGAATTCATGACAGGCCAGCCCTACGCCCAGGTGCAGTTGCCTCCGGCGGCGGTCCGGCCGGGGTTTCCGCCCCGCATGGCGGGACTCGTCATGCGTGCGCTCCAGCCGGATCCCTCGAAGCGGCTGCCAGACATGGAAACGTTCGGACAGGAACTGTCCCTTTGGCTCGAGACCGCCGAGGCGGCGGGCTGGGGGGAGGAACCGCTGCCCGGATTCTCGGCACGGGAGCGCGAGCTGGCCACGGTCGCGGGTCCCCGTCGGGACCAGGGTCCGGAGCTTCGCCTGGCGCCCTACCTGGACGCCCTGGCCACGGGGCCCGTAGGCGTCCGCCGCTCCGCGGGGGAGGGGTTGACCGCCGCGGCCAGGCCCGGAGACAGCGGCTGGCTCGAGCAGGCCCTCGACCGGGCCCCCGCGGGCGCGCGGTTCGCGCTGGCGCGGGCCCTGGGGAAGGTGGGCGAGGCCGGTTCCCTCGGAATCCTCCTGGCCCTGCTGGAGGACCCCTTCGCCCAGCGCGAGGCCGCGGAGGCCGTGGCAGAAGTGGCCCTGCGCACCGGCCAGGTCGAGGCGGCCCGAAGGGATCTCGGCGAGCCCGGGCTGGGTGCGCCCTGGCGCTGGTCCGCCCGCGCCGCCCTGGGCGATGAGGCCTGGGCCCGGGCCCTGGTGGCCGAGTGGCCAACCCTGACCGCACCCTTCAGGGTCCAGGCCCTGGAGGCCGGCCGACGCCTTCCCGAGGCTCTCCGGGGCCGCGTGAAGTCGGCCACGGCCGACGCCAGCGGACAGGCGAGGGCCCTATGGGAAACGCTCTGATCCGGCGGCTGCGGCTCTGATTCCCGTCAGCCCTTCTTCGCCCGTTCGGCCACCTTGTCCAGCATCTCCCAGATCTGCTGGCAGTCATCGCAGGAGGACCGGGGTTCGCCGCAGGGGAAGCCCTCCGCGCCGAGGCCCTGGCACTTGGGATTGCGGAAGAAGAAGAGCAGTTCGTTCAGGGAGGCGTGGACGCGGGAGCGCAATGCCTCATCCGGCAGGGCCCGCAGGTTCTGGATGAATGCCCACTCGGCGGCACTGAGTTCAGGGTGATCGATGGACTGGGACATGGGCACTCCAGACAGGGCCAGTATACGGACATCAAGGGGCCGGGAGTCCGTCCGAGGGCTCAACCCGGCCGGCCCTTGGTGGGGTCATCCTTTGATTATCTCAAGGTCAAGTGAATTTAGGATTGACTAGTCCTAAATTTCTTTCATCCTATCCCTCGTGCCTGGCGGGCGCCAGACACCTCGACTGGATGCCCCGTGAATGGAAAGCGCAGAATCCTCCTTCTGTCCCTGACCGCCAGCGCATTCCTGGGGGTCTTCCTGGGCTCCGGCGCCTACACCTTCGTGTCAGCCCACGGCACTTCGTACCTGTCCAATGACCCCGCGGTCTGCGTGAACTGCCACATCATGCGGGAGGACTACGACGGGTGGCGGCACGGCTCCCACCACGCGGTGGCCACCTGCAACGACTGCCACCTGCCCCACGACAACGTGGTGCACAAGCTCTTCGTGAAGGCCAGCAACGGCTACCACCACTCGAAGGCCTTCACCCTCCTGGATTTCGCCGAGCCCATCCGCATCAAGCCCGGCAACGCGCAGGTCCTCGAGGCCAACTGCCTGCGCTGCCACGCCGAACTGACGGACGAGATCACGGCCCACGGCACCCTGGGGGTGCCCACGGATCCCACCCAGAAGGCCGACCTCTACGGCTGTGTCCGCTGCCACCAGGGCGTGGGCCACGGTCCGACCCGATGATTTGCCCTGACTGCCCGCCCCCCAACCTGACGATGCGTGCCACCCACGCGGGAGGATCCCTCCGATGACCGACCAACCCACGCCCCTGTTTTCCCGCCCCACGGTCCGCATGGGGCTCCTGGCCGCCGGCACCGCGCTGGCCACCGTGCTGGTGATGGCCCTCTACTCGAGCATCTCAGGCCACAAGGCCGAGGCCCGCCAGACCAGCTTCCGGGTGGTGGATCTGGATGAGAGGACCGTCGATCCCGCCCAGTGGGGCAAGAACTTCCCGCGGCAGTATGACGGCTACATCAAGACCAGCGAAAAGTACGGAACCAAGTATGGCGGTGCCGGGAGCGAGGCCTTCCCCATCAGCAAGCTGAAGGAGGACCCCCGCCTGCCCATCATCTTCGATGGCTATGCCTTCGCCATCGACTACAACCGGCGTCGCGGCCATGCCTTCATGCTGGACGACCAGGGCAAGACCCGGCGCGTGACCGAGAAGCCTCAGCCCGGTTCCTGCCTCCAGTGCCACACCTCCAACACTGTGCTCTACCGGGAGGCGGGGCTGAAGGCCGGCGCCCCAGGCAGCCTGGACGACCCCTTCCTCAGCCCCCAGGGCCAGGCGCAGGTCATGAAGGGCTTCGAGGCCATGTGCAAGCTGCCCTACCTTGAAGCGGCCAAGCAGGCCAAGCACCCCCTGGGCTGCATCGACTGCCACGATCCCAAGAACATGCAGCTCCGGGTCACCAAGCCCGGCTTCCTCCGCGGCATCGCGGTCCTGGCCGAGAGCCGCGAGCCGGTGCCGCACCTGCCCTCCATCGAGACCTGGCGCAAGGGCGACCGGACGGCGCCCTACGATCCCAATTCCCTGGCCTCGCGCCAGGAGATGCGGTCCATGGTCTGCGGCCAGTGTCACGTGGAGTACTACTGCGGCCCCAAGGTCACGCTGTTCTATCCCTGGAACAACGGCCTGAAGGTGGAGCAGGAGGAGGCCTATTACGACGGCTACAAGTTCCCGGACGGCCATCGCTTCTACGACTGGAAGCACGCCCGCACCGGGGCCGAGGTCCTCAAGGCCCAGCACCCCGAATTCGAGATGTGGAGCCAGGGCATCCACGCCCGCTCCGGCGTCTCCTGCGCCGACTGCCACATGCCCTACAAGCGCGAGGGCGCCATCAAGATCAGCGACCACCAGGTGCGCAGCCCCCTGCTCGACATCAGTCGCTCCTGCCAGACCTGCCACCGCTTCCCCGAGGCGGAGCTCAAGGCCCGGGTCGAGGCCATCCAGGACCGCACCAAGGCGCTGCTGGACCGGGCCGAGGACGCCGTCGTGGACCTCATCAACAACATCGAGGCGGCCAAAAAGGCCGGGGTGGACGAGGCCAGGCTCCAGCCCATCCTCGAACTCCAGCGCAAGGCCCAGTGGCGCGTAGACTGGGTCAATGCGGAGAACTCCATGGGCTTCCACGCACCCCAGGAGGCCGCCCGCATCCTTGGCGAGGCCATCGACTTCGGCCGCCAGGGTCAGATCGCCCTGCGGGACCTGGGTGCCGCCAAGGTGGCAAAGAAGTAGGTCGGGACCCCAGCCAGCTCGCCCTCACTTCGGGTGGGGCCCCTTCGTTCAGGACCCGGACCCCTTCGAGTCCGGGTCCCCTAGGATGGGGATGGCCGCCGTAGAAAGATGCAGGATGGCGTCCAGGTCCGTCGCTGGACTGGCCTGGGTTTCCGGCAGGACCAGGGGGAGCGCCACCCTGAAGACCGACCCGATGCCCACGATGCTTTCCACTTCGATGCGGCCCCCATGGGCCTCCACAATGGAGCGGCAGATGTAGAGGCCAAGCCCCCAGCCCTTCTTGGCATCCACCTCCTGGCCCTGCTGGAACGGGTCGAAGAGCCTTGCGCACTGATCCTTGGGGATGCCCCGGCCCGAATCCCAGACCTCCAGAACCCAATCCTTCTCCCCGAGGAGACTCCGCACGCCCACCTCCCCCCCGAGCCGGGTGAATTTGAGGGCATTTTCCACGAGGTTGAACAGCACCTGCTGCATGGCCACGGAATCGAGGAGGATGTCCGCCTCCAAGGAAGCTGGGTCGAGGCTCAACTGAGCATGGAGCCCCCGGGCCTCCGCCTTCAGCGCCAGCGTGCCCTCCAGACTCCCGAGCACCTCCGCGGGGTGGCCGGGCAGGAGCGAGAGCCTGTCCGCCAGGGAATCCCCCCGATTCCGATCCAGGACCGCCTTGATGATGGCCTCCAGGCGCTTGGCCTCGTGGGCCAGGACGCCGTAGATCTTCTGGATCCCGGGCTGGAGCCCTTCGGCTTCACCCTGCAGCCGCTCGACGCTGAGCAGGATGCTGGTCAGCGGGGAGCGCAGGTCATGGCTCACCGTGTTGATCATCCCCATCCGCGACTCAAGGGTGTTCCGAAGCTCGCGGTGGATCCATTCCATGGATTGATTCTGATGGGCCAGCTCCCGGGTTCTTCCCTCCAATTCCCGGGTGCGCGCCTGCACCTTGGCCTCCAGGTCCAGGTTGCTCTGCTCGAGGTGCCGGAACCGCTGCTTGACCAAGGCGAAGATACCCAGGGCCAGGAGGAGGATTCCCACTGCCGCCGCCCAGAGGTTCAGGAACCAGGGCGGCTGGATCCTCAGCAGGACCGGCTGGGCCTCCCGCCAGGTCATTCCGTCAAGGCTCGCCCGGAACTGCAGCCGGTGCGTGCCGTAGCCCAGGCCCCCGTAATGGATTCCGCCCTGGCCGGGATCCAGCGGGAGCCATGGTCCCCCAGGGTCCCCCGACCTCGTCTCGAAACGGACAGGGAAGGGGACGTTGGGGCAGCCCGCATCCACATGGACAGTGAGGCTCCTGATCCCGCGTGGCAGGTTCAGTTCCTTCGGAAACCACAGGGAACCTCGCTCCCAGGTGGCATCCAGTACCACGGGGGTGGGCGTGGGCAGTGCCGGGAAGGCCTCCAGGCGATCCAGGATGCAGACCCCGCCCACCATGCCCATCCAGAGCCGACCTTGCCGGTCCTCCACCGCCGCCCCCTGGTTGGTCTCGTCGGAGATCAGGCCCATGCGCCGGGTCAGGTCCAGGCTCTTCCCATCCGGACCGACCAGGGTGACACCGTGGGAGTGCCCGATGGCGGTCATCCCCGTCGAGAGACCCCGAATCCAGTTGATGCCGTAGAGGGGCTGGGACCCCGCCTCGAGGTTCGGCACCACCCAGGAGCCGTTCCCGGGCTCCCGCATCAGGAGGCGCTGGGAGGTCCCCACCCACAACCGGCGGGAGGCGTCCTGGTGGATCGAAAGGATCTGGAGGCCGTCGGCGGGACTGCCGGGGAAGGCCAGGCTGAAGCCGCCGTTCTTGAAGCTCAGCAGGCCTAGGCTGCTGCCCACCAGGAGATCCTCCTCCCGGGGAACCAGGCAGTGGACTGCCGAATAGCCCACCAGTGCGAGCGGGTCGTGGAGGCCCAGGAAATGCCCGTTCGAATCCAGTTCCGCCAGGCCATGGTCAGTCCCCACCCAGAGATGGCCGCCCCATCGAACCATGCATTGGATGTGGGAGGTCCCCAGTTCACTGGGGCCCGGCAGGAGCCGCCCCCCGGGGCCCAGTCGGTGCAGGCCCTTCAGGGTGCCGACCCAGGCCCCGCCCCGGTCATCGGGGAAGAGGGCCCAGACATCCTCGGAGACCAGTCCGCTCCCGCGATGCCACTGCTGGACCACGCCCTTGCCCTCCTCCCAGAGGAAGACGCCGTTGTTGCTTCCCATGAGCATGCGGTTCCCGGGCAGTTCCAGGAGGCTGACCACGGTTCCCAGCCCCAGGTCCGCCCCGGTATCAGGACGGCGGACCAGGCTGCGGAGTCCCTGGAATGGCTGGGTCCACAGGTAGTCTCCATTGGTGCCGATCCACAGGGCTCCGTTCCGATCCCGGAGGGCGCAGTTGATCGAATCGCGACAGGGCAGGCTCCGGGCATTGAGGAACTGGTGGTCCCCCTTGGGACTCCGCAGATAGAGGCCATCGGACCCGAGCACCAGGATGAGTTCCCCGCTGGGTTGGACCCTCAATCCGGTCATGGCCACCACCGGGGGCAGGCCCGGCAGCGGCTCCACGCTCCAGGCGCCCTCCCGGGACCGCCTCAACAGGTGTCCGCTCTGCAGCGCCCAGAGCTGCCCCGCCGCATCCACCTTCACGGCGATGACCGGCTCCGAGGACAGTTCCGGAGGCAGGGGGACCTCGTCCAGCCTGGAGCCGCTCCAGCGGGCCAGGGTTCCCTTTTTGGAACTGATCCAGAGCCCGTCCTCGGCGTCCACGGCCATGGAAGAGATGGGACTCGATACCCAGGGCTCCGGCAAAGGAACCCGCTCAAACCGCTCGCCCCGCATCCGGAACAGTCCCCGTTGGGAACCCGCCATCAGCATGCCCTGCCGGGTCTCGGCCAGGCAGTGGACGGCCTCGTTCTGCAGGCCTTCGCCGGTGCCGAAACTGGTGATCTGCCTGCCCCTGATTCTCGAGAGACCCCGCTCCTGGGTGGCCACCCAGATGGCACCTTCCCGGTCCTCCAGCAGGCCGGTGATGTCCTTGGCCCGGAGCCCGTTGGAAGCGTTGAAAAGCTGTGAGCCATTGGGTCCGAAGCGGACCAGCCCGTCGCTCGTGCCGGCCCAGATGAAGCCCTGGCGGTCCTCCAGCAGGGCCCAGATCTGGCTCTGGGGGAGCCCATCCCGGTCGTCGAACCGGCGCATGGCCAGATCCTGGGCCCGGAGGGGGGTGAACAGGACTGCGAGCAGCAGGAGCCGGATGAGTCCCATCCCCAGGCTCCAGCCGTGAAGCAGGCCACACCTTCCAGGCGGCCCCTGCTTCACGCAGGGGCCTGACGGTGGGGTGCCATGGAGGTGACGGGGATGGGAAGGCATGGACTCGCGGGCCATGGCCCCTCTCTCGGCAGCCCGACTCCTCGGGGTTATTTAGAGCTCAGAACAACACCCGACCACGCTGCGAGGGAGCAGGCGGGGGTTCAGTGGGCCTGGGAAAACCCGCAGGCCGCGGCGGGCCGACGGGAAGCCAGGACGACGACTACACTCAAGGGGTGGTTCCCGGCCCCCCGGGGAAGCCGGGGGCCCTTCCAGTGGGGGCATGCATGCTCGGCAGGCGTTCCGTCCTTCCCATCGCCTTGGCAGCCGCCGCCTCCGTCCTGGCGGCCCAGTCGCCGCCGGAACGAATCCAGGCGGGCTTCAAGGCCCTGGGCACAGGCAACTGGGAATCGGCCCTCCGGGAGTGGGCCCGGGACGGGATCTGGGTGGATGCGGAAGGCAGGCTCCAGGGGAAGCTGGAGGGCCTGGTTCCCGTCCCCCGCAGCCTGGGGCGCTGGGAGGCGGTGAATCCCCCCTACCTCACCACCCTGTGGCAGCGGCACTGGATGGCCGCCAGTTTCGATCAGGGGGCCGTGTTCTTCGTGTTCGACTTCGCGCACCACCGGGGCCAGTGGCGCCTGGTGGGCCTGCAGGCCACCCTGGACCCGGGCGAGGCCCTTCCCCATCTGGACCTGCTGCCCCGCCTGGGTACCCCCCTCCGCGAGAACCACTAGCCTACCCTGGGAGCGAGTCCGGCCCTGCGGTGACCCCGGCTAGGGATATCTGGCGGCCATGGCCTTCAAGGTCTTCGCCAGGTGCTCCCTCAGCGCCTTCGGCTCGATCACCTCCGCATCGGCCCCGAACTGCAGGATGAACCGGGTGGGGCCGAACAGTTCGGTGGCCTGGAAGGCGAGGAGGACGGTGCCGTCCTTGTGCCTGCGGACCGTGACACCGGGCAGGGCGGGGGGGGCGTCCTGGAGGGCCTGGGGCCAGTTGGTGCCGCCGACGCGGGCGACCACCCGGAAGGGCGTGGCGGGACTGAACCAGCCGCCGATCTGGAAGTCCCGGGCCCGTTCCAGCGGCCCCTTGTCGGGAATGAGGCCGCGCTTGCTCAGGGCCCTTGCCTCCTCGATTCGGGCCAGGCGGAAGTGCCGGACCTCCTGCTTGGCGGGGTCCCAGGCCAGGAGGAAGGCCCCACCGGAAAACACATCGTGGGTGAGGGTGAAAGGCACGACGGTGCGGGTGCTGGTGCGGCCCGTGGAGGCCGCCTTGTAGGTCAGCTCCAGCTCGCGGGGGCCCTCGGGATGGCCCAGGGCCAGCAGCACCTGGGTGAGCATCCTCGTGTCCAGGGCCTGCTGGTCATCGGCGCCGCCGCGCACGCTGACGTGGGCCTGCAGGGCGCGGAAGAGGTCCCGGTCCCGGGTGCTGAGGTGGCTGTCCGCCAGGGTGCGGAGACCCTCCAGCTGGTCGAACCAGAGCTCCGTGGCGGTGCCCTCCAGGGCCATGAGGGCCACTTCCAGGGCCATGCGCGCGTGGGGCGTGATGCGGCTGTCCCAGTCCGGGGCCTTCTCCAAGGTGAAGTGGATGAGGGCGGGCTGGCCCTTCCGGCCCTTGCCGAACCGGGCGCCCTGTCCCTCCAGCAGCTGCACTGCACGGTCCACGGTGCGCATGGCCACGCCGCCGAGCCTGCGGGCCAACCCCTCCTTGGTGATGCCGCGCTCGCCGGCGTCGCGGATGGCCTCCAGCACGATCTGGAGCCGCTCGGGCTTGACCAGGCGGCCTCCGTCGGGACGGGGGGAGGCGAGGACCTTGCGGGATGGGGAATGGGCCATGGCGACCTCCGGACCAAGAATTGGTCAACCACTGTCCAATGGCAAGGACCGTTTCACCGGCCCAGATGGAGCAGGTAGCCGGCCAGACCTCCCCCGAAGATCACCCAGGTGGTGTTGACGCGTTGGCGGATGAGCAGCCAGGCGGCGGCCAGGCCCAGGGCCAGGGTCCAGGGAGAGGCCAGGGTGGCTTGGCCAAGGTCCCAGAGGGCCGTGGCCATGAGCCCCACGGCGGCAGCGTTCACCCCCTGCATGAACGCCGAGAGGGCGGGGGACTTGCGGATCCGCGGCAGGAAGAAGGCGCCGGCGCCCACCAGCAGGAAGGCGGGCAGGAAGATGGCGGTGGTGGCCACCAGGGCCCCGCGCCAGGAGCCCAGCAGGAAGCCGATGAAGGTGGCGGTGGTGAACACAGGGCCTGGAGTCACCTGGCCCACCGCCACCGCGTCCAGCAACTGGGTCTCCGTCAGCCAGTGCAGGTGATGCACGAGATCCGTGCGCAGGAAGGCGATCAGCACGTAGCCGCTGCCGAAGAGCGTCGCCCCCACCTTTAGGAACACCCAGAAGAGGCCGCCGAGGCTGAAGGGCGCGGCCAGGACCGGAAGCCCGGGCAGGGGGAGCAGGGCCAGGCCCAGGGCGGAGGCTTCGGGGCGGGGCTGCGCCAGGAGGAGGGAGAGGAGCCCGGCCCCCAGGATGAGGAGGGCCTCCTGGATGCCGAGGAAGCTGGCCGCGAGGACCCCCAGGCCGAGCAGCACGTTGCGCCGGGTCCGTAGGGCCGAGCGCCCCAGGTTCCAGACGGCCTGGGCCACGATGGCCAGCACCACGGGCTTGATGCCCAGCAGGAAGCCCTGGGCCGCAGGCAGCCGACCGAAGTGCACGTAGAGGGCGGCGAAACCAAGGGTGAGGAGGGCCGCCGGCACGATGAAGCAGAGCCCCGCCAGCACCAGGCCGCGCCACCCGGCCAGAGTGCGGCCAATGAAGATGGCCAACTCCGTGGAATTGGGTCCGGGCAGGAGGTTGCAGAGGCCCAGGAGGTCGAGGAAGGTCGCGTGGTCCATCCACCTCCGGCGGCGGACGACCTCCTCTTCCATCATGGCGATGTGGGCCGCGGGGCCGCCGAAGGCCGAGAGGCCGAGCCTCAGGAAGAGCCCCGCAAGGGACCGCAGGCGAAGCGGTACCTGACCTTGTTCCATGCCCAAGGTCACCACGATCCCGGCCAGGAACGCAAAGCATTCCGTCCTGTTGCCCCGTCAGGGCCCCCAGAACTCGAGGAAGGGACCCGGTTCCCAGGAGGGCGCGGGCCTCCGCCACCGGTCCGGGCCGAGGGGTGGGGATTCCAGCCTGGCATGGCCCCCTGCGAAGAGGGCGCTCCAGAGCGCGGCCCGGACCGGGGGCTCCCCGAGCCGGGCCAGGGGCAGGTCGACCTGGCTGGCGTGGTCCCAGCCGAGGCTGACGTTCAGCCGGCGGAGCCGAGTCAGGATTTCCCCGTGGTCCAGGCCGGCGGTGAACCCTGTGGCGGCCAGCACCTCCCGCTCCCGGTCATGGTAGGGTCCCCGGCCCTTCTCGTCGTTGAAGCGGGACCCACCCAGGACCTCAGGCGGCACGGGCTCCCCGCTTGGATCCCAGGCCAGGCCTGAGGCGGCCGCCGCCACTTCGGCGGCCCAGTCCCAGGCCGTGCCCGTGCTGCTGAACACCACGGCCGCTGAACCGCCCGCGAGCAGGCCCAGGGCGACGCCTTCGACCCGGTTGCGGAACTGGGCGTGGCTCAGGGTTCCCCAGTCCGGGACCGTGAGGGCGGGGCGTTCCTGGAGGCGGGCCGCACCCTGGAGGAGGAGGTCGCGCAGGGTCTGGATCATGGCTCGACCAGTATCGCCAGGCGAGGCGCCAGGAACCAGCGGCGGCTCGCCCCCTGCGGCACGGATCAGGCCCTGGCGGTGATCGCCCCGACGTTGAAGCTGGGGTGCCGGTCCATGAGGGGCCGGGGCGGAGGGGTGGTGCCGATGTCGGTGAAGCCCGCGTGTTCCAGGGCGCACACCCAGGCTTCGGGCGTGAGGAAGCCGTGGATGGGTCGCCAGCGGGGGTCCAGTTCCACGTCCGTGAAACTCCGGATGAAGGAGAAGAAGAATTCCAGGTAGATGGGATGCTCCAGGGTGGGCTTGAGGCATTCGCCCAGGATCAGCCGGCCCCCCGGCCGGAGTCGGCTTCGAAGGTCCAGGAGCACGGTCTCCAGGTTCCGGGCCACGTGCACGACGTTGATGCCCATGATGACATCCAGGCTTCCCGCGGCGATACCCTGGTCGCCCAGGGAGCGGTTCAGGTCCAGGGTCTGGAAGGTGAGGGGCAGTCCGGGCACCTCGGCCGCCAGGTCCCGCTGGGCCCGCCGCAGGAAGGCCGGGGCCAGGTCCGTGAACCGGTACTCCACGATGCGGTCCAGCCAGCCTTCCTCGGTGCCCCGGCGGGCCGCCAGCCGGGCGAAGGAGCCTGCCCCCGCACCCAGTTCCAGGAGCCTTGTGCCCGGGGCCAGGTCCTGACGGAGGGCCAGCAGGGTGAGCAGGTTGTTGGGGTAGTAGACCAGGTTGTCATTGCGGAAGTAGGCCAGCCAAAGGGGGAACAGGGCCAGGTCGAAGAGCAGCGCGTCCCCCGCCTTGCCATCGGTGAAGAAGGGCGGAATGCGCGACCGGACCCCGTCCAGGAGATCGAAGTTGACGCCATGGCCCGGAGCCTCGTCATGGACGATTGTGCGGATGCCGTCGAGGTCCAGGTCCGGGATTCCGTGCAGCACGTAGCCGGGCCCCTCCCGCCGGAGCAGGCCTTCGGATACCAGGAAGGGCAGCATCCAGGCCAGGGGCTTGCGGACCTGGGGGGGCAGGCCCAGGCAGAGTTCATCCAGCGTGGTGCCGGATCGAAGGCGGCCCTCCCACCCCAGGTCGAAGAGCAGCAGAAGGCAGGTCCGGGCGGTGTACAGGGAGGAGGCCCGGTGCAGCACCAGGAAGGGGCGGCTGAGGAGGGGCAGGATCTCCGGCCCCTGCGGCCCCAACAGGTCAAGGCTGGGTGGAGCCTCGATGGGGCCGAGGGGAGGAAGCATTAGGGTCTGTTTTCAATGTGGATGCGCGCCGCGACGGGTCCAGCCGCGTGATCCAGTAAGGATGAGGCCGCAGACGCAGCTGGGCACGCGGCTGGCCCCGTCCCCCGTCCCCTATCGCAGGCCCCGCTTGGGGCCTGCTCTTGCTCGGCGTCCCGCCGAGCAGAGGGTGGAGCCGGCAAGGGGCGGCGCCCGGCGCGACACTGTGTCAAGCTCCTCATCGATAGTGCCGCTATCGCCATCGTCGCTTTCCTTGTCTCGCTTGGGCGGCGCCCCTTGCGCGGGGCCTCACCCCACTTTGAAGACAGACCCTAGTCCATCATTTCGCTGATGCTCCGTCCTCCGTGGATGCGCAGGATCGCGTCACCGAAGAGCGCCGCGGTGGACAGCACCTTGAGGTTTGGCATCTGTCTGGCGCGCTCGGGCGAGACGGGAATGCTGTCGGTGACCACCAGTTCGTCGAGGTTGGCGGAAGCGAGGGTTTCCATGGCGCTGCCCGAGAATACCGGATGGGTGACGCCCACCCGGACGGAGCGGGCCCCGAGTTCGCGGAGGATGCGGGCGGCCTCCTTGATGGAGCCCCCGGTGGCGATCTCGTCATCGTAGATGATGGCGTCCCGGTTCTTCACGTCGCCGATGAGGGCCACGCTCTGGGCCTTTTCCGAGTCGTCGAAGCGGCGCTTGTCGATGATGGCCATGGGCACGGAGAGGCGCTTGGCGAAGTGGCCCGCGAACTTGGCCGCACCGGCATCCGTGGCCACCACCGTGGTGTTCGAAAGGTCCTTGGTCTTGAAATAGTTGGACAGGATGGGCGTGGCCAGCAGCTGGTCCGCCGGCTTGCGGAAGAAGCCCAGGATCTGGGGGGCGTGGAGGGTCATGGTCAGTACTCGGTCCGCGCCGGCCGTTTCCAGCAGGTCGGCCACCAGGCGGGCCGTGATGGAGATGCGCGCCTCGTCCTTCTTGTCGCTCCGGGCATAGGGGAAATAGGGCAGCACGGCCGTGATGCGGGCCGCCGAGGCGAACTTCAGGGCGTCGATGAGGATGAGTAGCTCCATCAGATGGTCGCTGACGGGAGGGCAGGAGGACTGGATGACGAAGACATCCGCCTCCCGGACGTTCTCCTCGACCTTCACCTTGATGTTCTCGTTGGAAAAGCGCGTCACCTTGAGGCGGCCCAACGGCATGCCCATGTGGGTGGCGATACCGCTCGCCAGGTCCGGGTGGCTGCTCCCGGAAAAGACCTTCATTTCGCCGAACATGGATCCCCCGATCGTAAATTCAGTGTAACCGACCGACCTGGGTCCTGAGGGGCCCCTTAGCTCTTCGGCCGCGTCTTGATCGGCGAGACAAAGCGGTAGTCAATGTCCCAGGGGAAGTAAATCCACTCCTCCTGCCGGAATTCCCGGACAAAGGTGTCGACAATGGGACGGCCCAGGGGCTTGGCATAGATGGTGGCGAAATGGGCCTTGGGCAGCCGCTCGCGCACGGCCCGGGCGGTCCGGCCGGTGTCCACCAGGTCGTCGATGAGCAGCCAGCCTTCCCCGTCCCCCTCGACGCCCTTCAGCCAGCGCAGCTCCCCCTGGGCCTGTTCGGCCTGGCCGGACTCGGCGGCCCCATAGCTCACCACGCAGACCGTGTCGATGAGGCGGATTTCCAGCTCCCGTGCGATGAGGGCGGCGGGCACCAGCCCGCCCCGGGTGATGGCGATGATGCCCTTCCAGTCCCCGAGGTCGTGCAGCACCCGCGACAGGTAGCGGGTGTCGCGGTGCAGCTCGGGCCAGCTGATGACCACCTGTCCCTGGTAGGGGTCGCTGGGGTGTCGGGATGCTTCGGTGCCTGCGTTCAATTCCGTCGTCATGACCGTCCCTCTCGTGGCGCTTGAATGGAAACCGAACCTAGACCCTGCCGCCGCCAACCCGTTCGATGTGGGCCCCGACGCCCTGGAGCTTTTTCTCCAGGCCCGAGTAGCCGCGGTCTAAATGGTAGATCCGGTCCACGATCGTTTCGCCCTTGCCCACGAGGCCCGCGATGACCAGGGCGGCGCTGGCCCGGAGGTCCGTGGCCATGACGGTGCAGCCGGTCAGGTCGGCGGGGCCGGCGACGATGGCCGTGTGGCCGTCCGTGCGCAGGTTCGCGCCCAGGCGCTCCAGCTCCATGGCGTGCTGGAAGCGGTTCTCGAAGATGCCTTCGTTGATGACGCTGATGCCGCAGGCCTGGGTCATGACGGCCATGACCTGGGCCTGCAGGTCCGTGGGGAAGCCCGGGAAGGGCAGGGTGGTGACATCCTTGGAGCGCAGCTTCTGTCCGGGTTCCCGCTGGATGCGGAGCTGGCGGCCATCCTGGCCTTCCCGCTCGGTGATGACGCAGCCCGAGCGCTCCAGCAGGTCCAGCAGGGAGCGCAGGTGTTCGGGTTCGCAGCGGTCCAGCACCACGTCGCCGCAGGCGGCGGCCACGGCGCAAAGATAGGTGCCGGCCTCGATGCGGTCGGGAATGACGGCGTGCTCGCAGCCGTGGAGGCTGGCGACGCCGGTGATGGTCAGGGTTCCGGTGCCGATGCCCTCAATGTGGGCCCCCATCTCCTGGAGCAGGCGCGCCAGGTCCCCGATCTCCGGTTCCAGGGCGGCATTCCGCAGGATCGTGGTGCCCTCCGCCAGGGTGGCGGCCATGAGGATGTTCTCGGTGGCGCCCACGCTCACCTTCTCGAAGGCGTGGTCGATGGCCTTCAGGCGTCCCTTCAGGGAGGCGTGGATGTAGCCGTGGCTGATCTCGATGCGGGCGCCCATGCGCTCCAGGGCCTCCAGGTGCAGGTTCACGGGCCTGGCCCCGATGGCGCAGCCCCCGGGCAGGCTCACGGTGGCCCGCCCGAAGCGGGCGAGCAGGGGCCCCAGCACCAGGATGGAGGCCCGCATGGTCTTCACGAGGTCATAGGGGGCCTTGGGGTCTTCGTTGCCGGCGCAGGCCAGGTTGGCGGTCAGTTCGAAACCCTCGCCCTCGGGGGTCAGCGTGGCCTCCGTGCCCAGGGCCTGGAGCACCTTCACCATGGTGCGGATGTCCGCCACCGCCGGAAGGTTGGAGAGGACCAGGGGGTCAGGCGTCAGCAGGGCCGCCGCCAGACAGGGCAGGGCGGCGTTCTTCGCCCCCGACACCCGGATGCGTCCCCGCAGGGGTTGTCCACCTTGGATCACCAGTCGGTCCATCGAAACTCCAGCCTTCCAGCGTAGCCCAACCTTGCGGAGCCGTGGCGGATCCCCATCCTTGAGGTGGGCTTGACTGAGGGCGCTCCCCGGGATCGTCCCGATGCCGGTGCCAGGCCCTCATGCCCGGGTTGGCCCCTGACCGCCACCACCGGTCAGAATCCGCACGGGACCGTGGATTGATTGGCTAGCTGTCACCGGTGACCCATGAACGCTGAGGATCCCCGAACGTGGATGTGGGCCCGCGCCCTCGAGGTGCTGAACGATGCGGAACGTCTGCACAGGCAATTCTTCCACCTCGGCCGCACGGCATTGAGGCGGCCCTCCTGGGAACCGCCGGTGGACATCATCGAGGCAGAGGGCGCCCTCCATATCATCGTGGCCCTGCCCGGCGTGAAGGCCGATGGCCTGCGGGTCTATTCAGAGGGGAACACGCTGGTCATCAGCGGGGACCGTTCCCTCTCCTCCGAGGGAAGGGCCGGCACCATCCGGCGCATGGAGATTCCCCACGGCCATTTCGAGCGCCGCATCGAGGGTCTGGCTCCGCCAGTCGAACCGGTCCGGAGCGAACTGCGTGACGGCTGCCTCTTCCTCACTTTCCCGAAGGGATGAGCGCCCATGAGCCTGAACCACGAGCCGAGGGGGGACCCGAGATCCACCGGGACGGCAGGGTCGGAGCCGCGCGGAGCTCGTCCCCTGCCCAGCGACGCGGTGGCCATCATCCCCGTGCGCACCCTCACGCTGTTCCCGGGCATGGTCTCGGCGGTGAGCATCAGCGGCGAGCAGGCCATCCTGGCGGCGCAGGATGCCATCCAGGGGGAGCGGCCCCTGGGATTCCTGCTCCAGCGCAATGCCGCCGAGGAGGAGCGTGGCCCGGGCGGGCTGTATGGGGTCGGAACCCTTGCCCATGTCCTCCGCTACATCACGACCGCCGTGGGCTCACACCACCTCATCTGCCAGGGCGAGAGCCGCTTCCGGGTGATCGAGTTCCTGGAAGGCTGGCCCTTTTGCGTGGCCCGCATGGACCGGGTCCGGGAGGACGAGGCGGTGTCCAGCGCCCTGGAGGCCCGGCTCGTCACCCTGCGCCAGCAGGTGCAGGAGTACGCCGAGGCGCTCCCCATGCCCCCCATGGACCTGGTCAACGCCATCCAGCAGGTCAACTCGCCGGCTTCCGCCGCCGACCTGGTCACCGGGCTGATGGACATCCGGCCCCAGGAGAAGCAGGAGATCCTCGAGACCTTCGATGTGCGGGAGCGCCTGGACAAGGTGCTCGCGCGCATGGCCCACGCTGTCGAGGTGGTGCGGATGTCCCGCAAGATCGCGGAACAGACGCGGGAGGCCATGGACGCGCACCAGCGGGAATTCCTCCTCCGCGAACAGCTGAAGCAGATCCAGAAGGAACTCGGGGATACCGACGAGACCGCGGTGGAACTGGAGGGGGTCGCCAAGGCCATCGCCGAGGCGAAGATGCCGGAGGAGGTGGAGAGGCTGGCCCGCAAGGAGCTCAAGCGCCTCCAGCGCATGCAGGATTCGGCCGGCGAGTACTCCATGATCCGCACCTACCTGGACTGGCTCACCGAGCTGCCCTGGTCCCGGGAGAGCGAGGCGGCCATCGACATCGCCGGGGCCCGGCGGATCCTCGACGAGGATCACTACGGCCTGGAGAAGATCAAGCGGCGCATCCTCGAATACCTGGCAGTGCGCAAGCTCAACCCCGACGGGAAGAGCCCCATCCTCTGCTTCGTGGGGCCGCCCGGGGTGGGGAAGACCTCGCTCGGACAGAGCATCGCCCACGCCACGGGGAGGAAGTTCGTGCATGCCAGCCTCGGCGGTGTCCATGACGAGGCGGAGGTCCGCGGCCACCGGCGCACCTACATCGGCGCCCTGCCGGGCACCATCATCCAGGGCATCCACAGCGCGGGCACCCGCAATCCCGTGTTCATGCTGGACGAGATGGACAAGCTCGGGGCGGGGGGCTTCCAGGGCGATCCGGCCTCGGCCCTCCTGGAGGCCCTGGATCCGGAACAGAACGCCACCTTCCGGGACAACTACCTCGGCCTCCCCTTCGACCTGTCCCATGTCCTGTTCATCGGCACCGCCAACCTGCTGGACACCATTCCCAGCCCCCTCCGGGACCGCATGGAGGTGATCCAGCTGCCGGGCTACACGGAGGAGGAGAAGCTCGAGATTGCCCGGCGCTACCTGGTGGCCAGGCAGCTGGCGGCCAACGGTCTGACGGCCCGTCAGTGCACCCTGGAGGAGGGCGTTCTCACGGCCCTCGTCCGCGACTACACGCGCGAGGCCGGCGTGCGCAACCTCGAGCGGGAGATCGGATCCGTCCTCCGCCACGTGGCCATGGAAGTCGCCGAGGGCCGCACGGAAGCCGCCAGGCTGGCTCCGGACGACCTCGCAGAGGTCCTGGGTCCGCCCCGTTTCGAATCCGAAGGCAAGATGCGCTCGGGCGTGCCGGGCGTGGCCACGGGCCTGGCCTGGACCCCCGTGGGCGGGGACATCCTGTTCATCGAGGCGAGCCGGGTGCTCGGCAGCGGCAAGCTCCTCCTGACTGGCCAGCTGGGCGAGGTGATGAAGGAGAGCGCCCAGGCGGCGCTGTCCCTGCTGAAGGGTCGCCTGGGCGACCTGGGGGTGGCGGACCAGGACTTCGAGCGGCTCGATGTCCACATCCATGTGCCCGCGGGAGCCACGCCCAAGGATGGACCCAGTGCCGGCCTCGCCATGTTCGTGGCCCTGGCCTCGCTGTTCACGGGACGCCCCGTGCGCACGGAGGTGGCCATGACCGGTGAGATCTCTCTGCGAGGCCTGGTCCTGCCGGTGGGCGGCATCAAGGAGAAGGTGCTGGGGGCGCTCCGGGCCGGGATCACCACGGTCCTGCTGCCCTCCCGCAACCGCAAGGAACTGGAGGAGATCCCCCCCACGGCCCGGGAAGGCCTCCAGATCCACTGGGTCGACCAGGTCCAGGAGGTCCTTCGGCTGGTTCTGGAGGATGAGCGGAAGGTGGGCTCCCCCTAGGGCCGGATGCCAGGGTGGATGGGGGTGACGAGGTCGGCCGAGAGGCCCTTCGTGCGGATTTTCATCCACATTCAGCTGGCCCTCGGCCCCGGATTCTGGTCCAATTAACTTAATCTACTTTCATATCCACAATGCTTCCGCACCGTCTCAACATCCGAATCAGGAGTGACTGGCATGTCGAATGGTCAAGTACCCACGGGAAACCCAGGCGTGGTCGGATTGGCGGGCTTCGGCCTCACGACCATGCTCCTCCAGTTCCACAACGTGGGCTGGTGCGGCGTCGGCCCCATCATCGCGCTGGCCTTTGTCTTCGGGGGCCTGGCCCAGATGGTCGCGGGTTTCCAGGAGTTCAAGTGCGGAAACAATTTCGGCTACAGCGCCTTTGTTTCGTACGGCGCTTTCTGGATCTCGCTTGGCGTGATATTCATGCTCAACCACTTTAATATTCGGAAGTGGGGCTTTGCCGCAATGTGAGCGGGGATGACTAAATGTCAGTCGTGACTTACTCGAATAAAGTCAGAAATGGCTTAAAGCAACCGAGGGGCCGAGAAGATTGATAGCCCTGTCAATCGGCAGAGGACCCGCTTCCAGCGAGGCCAGGGGCCAGCAAAGACCCCACCGAAGGGTCGGATCAGGCTTTCCTCCCAGGTTGGAGGCGGGCCGATGACCTTCTTCCTTGCCCACTCCCGCTGCAACAGGATGATTCGCGGGGTGTGCTCCTCAACTTCCATGACCTAACCCTCGATGGCAGTAGGTCGAGGATACGCCTAGTCCTCTGTGTTGAGGCGAACATCCGCTGCGATGGTTTCGCTGAGCTTTTGCAGCGACTCCGCCAACCGCTTCATTGCACCTGCTGAGGCAGGAGAGATTGCCTGTAGGTCAATCGCTTCCCAACCATCAATTGGATTCCCAGAACCGTCCGATCACCGTCATTAAGGTCTCGGATGTTATACCTCCACTGGAATTCAGAGATGTAGCGGTGCAAGTGCCTCGGCGACAAGGCGTGATAGATGCCCATGAGCCCGCGCTTGATGAGTGCGAAGAAACTCTCAACCGTGTTGGTGTGAAGGGAGTCCCCCATTGCGCTCTGGGGAGGCTCTCCAGGCCACGGGCGGGCGTACTGTTTCGAGCCGTGGTTCACGGTGTGGTGAGCCGCGAACTCCTTACCGAGGCCGTTGTAAGAGGTGAGTTCGTCCGTGAGAATGATGGCCTCCGGATCCACCATTTCACGCAGCGCCTTCTTCAATCGCGCCCCCGTGATGGATGTGACGACGCACGCACGCACGGGTCCATACCGTTCTACCGCCGCAAACACCGGGATCTTTTTGGTGCCGCGCCCACGCTTGGAAACGCCCTTCTTCCGGGGCTTCCCTCCGCAGTAGGTTTCATCGGCCTCGACGATCTTTGTCAGCTTCTTCGACTTCTTTCCCTTCTTCGGTTCTTCTTCCTCTTCTTCGTCCGGAAGGGCTGCCAACGCCAGCAGCATTTCCGCTTCCACTTCGGGATCGGAAACACCACATCGAATGCGGGTCAACATGAAGAGCGCGGCTCGATACGTGATTTGGCAATGGCGCATAATCTCCAACGCGGCGACACCCTTCTTGGAACTTGCTGCCCGCCAGATCGCGTAAACCCAGCACCACATGGGCAAATGGGAGCGCTCCATAACGGTTCCGATGCGCACGGTGTACTGCTTCGTGCAAGTCCGGCATCGCCACAGGCGTCGCTTGTTCCTATCACCCGTCGCTGCG
>Ga0214221_1000092_pt1 | contig 37549 bp, 38 predicted proteins | sample TroBogypolimnion_8_FD_153059 | JGI IMG/M metagenome (GOLD analysis project Ga0214221, IMG submission 153059) | Freshwater microbial communities from Trout Bog Lake, WI - 09AUG2007 hypolimnion | ecosystem: Environmental > Aquatic > Freshwater > Lake > Hypolimnion/Profundal zone ...
TCTGCTTTAAATTCTTCCGTATATCTGATGCGTTGCATATAAACCTCTCCGTTTCATTTTCGACATTATCAAATGTCTACTGAAATCGGGGAAGTCCAAAGTGAATTCGGATTACCAATAATGTAAATAAGAAAGAACCATAAAATAATGGTTCGCGGATATCTTTTTTAACCAACCACCAAAAATGCACTATACCTAGAATTGCAATAATATAAATCAGCCGATGCAACTTCTTCCATCGACCACCCAAACGTTTCATCATGGAATTTGTTGAGCTTAAAGCTAAAGGGATGGTTAAAACAAAAGCAGTCAATCCAACAAGCACATAAGGATGCTTCAAAATGTCATGGCTAATATCAGGCCAAAAAAAACTGTGATCTAACCAAAGATATGTGGTGATGTGTAAGCAGGCATAAAAGAACATAAACAAGCCAATCATGCGTCGCAATTGAATTGGCCAGGCAACACCTATTAGCAATCTAACGGGACTAATAGTAAGCGTTACCAAAAGAGTGAATAGTGTCCAAAAGCCAGTAGAGCGCTCAACAAACTCAACAGGGTTCGCGGTTAAGTGATCTTCAAACCCGAGAAAAACGAGTCGTAGTAAGGGGGTTAAACAAACTAAAAAAAAAGTATTTCTAATAAATAGAAGTTGACGCTTAGTGGGCGCCCTCTTAAATAGACTTATCATTGACGATGCCAATCAAAAGTTTTTACGTAAATCTAACCCAGCATACATCTGCCCTACTTGTTCAGCGTAGCCGTTAAACATTTCCGTCTTGATTCGACCTGAAAATAAGCCAGAACCAATACGTTTTTCAGTCGCTTGGGACCATCTTGGATGTTCAACTAAGGGATTCACGTTAGCGTAAAAACCATATTCGTCAGGACCTGCTTTCATCCAAGTAGTTTGTGGCATTTTTTCTGTAAATCTAATTTTAACTATAGATTTAGCGCCTTTAAACCCATATTTCCAAGGCACCACCAATCGCATTGGCGCTCCATTTTGGTTTGGTAGTTGCTCTCCATAAACACCAACAGCCATAATCGCAAGGGGATGCATAGCTTCATCTAGACGCAAGGCTTCGGTGTAAGGCCAGTCAAGTATAGGTAAATTGACACCTGACATTTGTTGAGGGTCTGCCAAAGAAATGAACTCAACATACTTCGCATTAGAGTTAGGTTCAGCCCATTTAATTAACTGAGCTAAGGGTATGCCTACCCATGGGACTACCATAGACCAACCTTCAACGCAGCGCATACGATAGATTCGCTCTTCTAGTGGTGCTAGTTTGTATAAATCTTCAATACTAATAGTTTTTGATTTCTTTACTTCGCCTGCAATACTCACAGTCCAAGGATGGGGCTTAAATAATTTGGCATTAACTGCTGGTTCGCTTTTACTGGTTCCAAACTCATAATAATTGTTATAGGTCGTAATATCGTTATAACTAGTTTGCTTTTCTCCGACGCCATAGCTGGTTTTAGAATACTTTAAGCTCATTGGGTTTAGATTAACAGGCTTACTAAGAGCATTTTCTGATGCACTTGCTCCAAAAACTTGGAATGGTTGAACTAGACTGACCATTGCACTGACTGTGATGCATGCGCTTGCTTTTTGAATAAAAGCGCGACGGTCATCGAATACCTCTTTAGGTGTAATTTGAGAGGAAGCAATGTCTTGTTTGTTTAAAATACGCATACAACTAACTTCCAAATAATAAATATATCAATTAATCAGACATTAATTATTAAGTAAAGTTAGATGAAAATGCGCTTATTAAAAAAGATCATGAGTTTCCAGGTCAATTTCTTCTGATAAAGCTTTATCGTTTGTAGTTTCAGCTATCTTTTTTGCATGATTAACCAAGCCTCTTGCTGCATTTAAGTCGCCAGTAGCGACTTTGACCTTAGCTAACATATAACTGCCTTGCGCCTCGTAGTAAGCTCCGCCTTGCTCTTTGGCTAGATTAATCATTTTATTCAGGGTATTTTCTGCGTTTCCATAGTTTTTGACCAATGTGTAATAGCGTCCAAGCTCAATGCCAGAGTGGGCAAACTGATCTAAAGTACCCGCTTGCTCATTCGTCAAGTAGGCCTTTATTTGGTACTCAAGTGCTTGTTCATTCTGTTGCAACGTATGATAAGTCAATGCAATGCGCTCGTAACTCTCGGCACGCTCATTATCATTGTTTGCAAACTTACTACTAGCAACATACATTAATAACGCACGTTCAAACTGTTTATTTTCAAAATGAATATCACCAATAGCAATCTGATTAATTCGAACAAACGCTTGATTATTTGCCGCTTGTGCAAAAGTAATACTTTTTTCGTAACTCTCAATCGCAGCTTCGTTTTTCTTAGCCGCCTTATACGCTTGGCCAGTCACCAGCGCAATAATTGTTTGATCAAAAGCATCTTTACTCAGATTACTTGCAGCACTGAATGATGCTAGCGCTTTATTAAGATCCCCTTGAGCACTATAGGCACGTCCTTGGCAAATTAACGTGCTTTTATCACGACTATTCCAATTAAAGGTTTTATTAGCTGCTGCTAAAGCAGCGGTTACATCACCTTTTGCAAGCGCTTGATCACAGGTTTTATCTTGTGAATTATCAGCGTAAACATTGTTAATAAACAAGCTACTACATAGTAAAGCTAACGTGAATTGTAATTTCATTAAGTATTCTCAATTAAGTCTTATCGGTTGGTATTAACATCATGATTGAAATGTTTTTCTATTAAATTGTGCTGAGTAAACCGAGCAAAGCGGCCTCATCTAAAATAATCAATCCTAGTTCTTGCGCCTTATCCAGCTTACTACCTGCATCAGTTCCAGCCACTACATAGTTGGTTTTTTTTGATACACTTCCACTTACCTTGCCACCTGCTGTCTCTATCATTTCTTTGGCGCTATCACGAGACAAGCTTGGCAATGTGCCAGTCAGGACAAAGATTTTACCTACTAAATTTCCAGTAACAATCTGCTTCCCTTCTGTTTCTTTCCAATTTATCCCAGATTCTAACATTTCAGATATTACTATTTTATTGTGAGGTTCAATAAAGAAATTGGTAATAGACTCGGCTACCACTGGACCTACATCATTAACACTTCGGAGATCCTCTATGCTTGCCTGCATTAAAGATGGCAGATTGCCAAAATGCTTAGCTAAATCTTTAGCGGTAGCCTCCCCCACATTACGTATACCTAAGGCGTAAATAAAGCGTGCTAATGTAGTTTTTTTACTATGATTTAAATTATCCAATAGATTTTGCGCTGACTTTTGCGCCATGCGATCTAGTTTACTTAATGTAGCAAGGTTAAGTTTATATATATCAGCTAGCGTATGAACCAAAGCCGCCTCAACAAGTTGATCTACTAGCTTTTCACCCAGCCCTTCTATATCCATTGCGCGCCGGGAGGCAAAATGGGAAATGGCGTGCTTTCGCTGAGCTGGGCAAAATAACCCACCTGTACAGCGTGCAATAGCCTCATCAGCCTGCCTTAAAATATGGGAGCCACACTCTGGGCAAACTGTCGGCATTTCAAAACGCCGTGCATTTTCTGGGCGGCGTTCAGCTAATACGCTGGCAACTTCTGGAATGACATCCCCTGCCCTTCGTACGCTAACTGTATCGCCAATGTACACATCTTTACGTCGAACTTCATCTTCATTGTGTAATGTTGCATTGGTCACGGTTACGCCGCCAACGAATACTGGCTGCAGCCTTGCTACAGGCGTAATAGCTCCTGTGCGTCCGACTTGGACAGTGATGTCATCAACTATTGTAAGTGCTTCTTGTGCTGGAAACTTGTGTGCAATTGCCCAGCGCGGAGCGCGAGACACAAAACCTAATTCATTTTGCTGATTAAAGGCATTTACCTTATAAACGACACCATCAATATCAAAAGCTAATTGATCGCGCATCAGACCAATCTTACGGTAATAGGCTTGTAGTCCAGATAAACCTATTACCACGTCACGCGCATCACTAACAGGAAATTGTAAGCTGGCTAGGTAGTCCATCGCCATGCTATGGCTTGAGAGCTCTGGCAATCCTTCAGCGGCACCTATGCCATAACTAAAAAAAGATAATGGACGTGTTGCGGTGATTTTGGCATCTAACTGTCGCAGACTGCCGGCTGCGGCATTTCGGGGGTTCGCGAACAGCTTTTCACCTCTAGTTAATTGCGATTTATTAAGTTTCTCAAAATCGCGCTTCATCATCAACACTTCTCCACGAACTTCCAGTAACGCTGGAGGGTTATCGCAAATTAAGCGCATCGGTATGCTTCGTAAGGTACGGATGTTGTGTGTAACATCTTCACCACGGTAACCATCTCCTCGCGTTGCGCCTTGCGTCAATAATCCATACTCATACGTAAGCGTTATTGCGAGTCCATCGAATTTCGGTTCTGCCGCATACTCAACTTGTGCTTGTCCAAGTGCCTCACGAACTCGCTTATCAAAAGCGACTAATTCAGCATCTTCGAAAACATTATTAAGTGAAAGCATAGCCTGTCTATGCGTAATGCCATTAAATGCATTAGTTGCAGTGCCACTGACTCGCTGTGTTGGTGAATCAGGAGTAATAAGATTGGGGTATTGGCTCTCTAAGCTCTGTAACTCCCTATAGAGCTGATCATATTCGCTATCGGGGACGCTAGGTGCATCATTAGCGTAATACTCATAATCATAACGTGCAATTATCTGGCGCAGCTTTACGATGCGCAGTTCTACATCACTTAGCATTTAAGAGAATAACCTAAGTGCGCTATCGGAGCCTGACTCAACGCCTCGATCTTTCATTGCGGCATCTATTACTTTAAGTTGTTGGCGTATCTGTTCAATTTTAGCATCACTCAACAGTTTATTATTATCGTCCACCATGGCTGCATTTAATCCAATTTCCATGCGCCTCGCTACCTGCACCATGTGCGAAAAAGCCTCACTAAAATTCTTTACCCGAGGAATCTCTAACTGAAAAGTGACACCTTTCACGACTGAACCTCTTAACATTTCAATGCTAAAAATGTGATTATCTCGGTTAAACATTGAAAATAATGGTTGGGCATGTTCACTTGCATCTTGTGATGCACCAAAGTATTTAAAACTTCCATCAGCACTTAATGTTAGACCCTGTGCTTCAGCTAGGCCTCTTAATTTAGTACCTGTAAAAGCTCCATTGTCAGCTTGGCCTAGGTGTAGGCTGATTGATTTATCTACATCTATACAAAAGGTATCTAGGGTGGAAGCGTTGCTCAAAGCATCTTCTAAGCCATACCAGTCTAAGCTTGAATTCAACTCCGTGTTTAGGCTAGTCACTGCTGATTCAAAACGAATTAAGTCTTCAGGTGTCAAAGCGCCAGCACGATCAGCCAACTGTAAGCTGAAAGTCACTGCGCTTATAGCTAATTCAGGTAGAGCGGTGCTAAGTAAACGCCATTGATGGGTAATGTCACGCACGTGTATAAAAAATGGTTTATCGTAATCCAGTTGCAAAAAATCCAACTTAGAGCTAAGCGCGCTTACTAGCATAGGTGTGTTTAAATACAAAATTGCTGACACATCAATATTTGAATCTAACATGGTCGGCAATGCTGATGGAGATTCACCGGGAAGCTCTTCTGCCTCTAGGCTACCCTGCTCTAGTATAGATTGTTGGTAGCTAGCAATGGTTTTACTTGGATTACTAAAAATCTCTTCAAATATTGCCTTGATATCATCATGTTGAGCAGGCTTGACTTCAGTTTCTTGATGCGTTTTCGCTGAAAATTCTGAAGTCTCATCCTCAATCAATTTAGCTTGCTGAGCTACGTCTGCGTCATTTTCTGTTGCACCCTCAGCGATTAGGTTATCTACATTCTGTGCAGGTTCAGCAGAATCTGACTGAGCAGATTGGAAGGTATGCTCGACTAAATCTATATTTAACTTGGTTCCATCCAAGTGACCAATAACTGGATCTATTCTTTCATCATATAGCTTTGAAACCTGAGGCTTAGGTTCTTCAGTTTTTTCGATATCGAGCAGCGCATCGGTATGAGGTGCAGCAAACCTTGCCTGTGCTTGTTGGTGAAAGCGCCTTTCCTGCCACCAGTTAATTGAAATCACGGCCACTATAATCAGTGCACCAATGATGATTAGTATTGTTTGTAAATCAGTCATTTCCGCTAAGCTTTCTAACATTTTTTATACCAGCTAACCACTAAGTGGTTAGCTCCTCAGTCAGTCTTATAGCGGCTTCCATATCAACGTCAACGATACGAGAAACCCCGGATTCTTGCATAGTAACACCGATCAATTGCTGCGCCATTTCCATTGTAATTTTATTATGACTTACATATAAAAACTGTGTTTTTTCTGACATTTTTTTGACTAGGGCACAAAAACGTTCGGTATTGCTGTCATCTAGGGGTGCATCCACTTCATCCATTAAGCAAAATGGCGCTGGATTCAATCTGAATAATGCAAATACTAATGCTAATGCCGTTAAAGCCTTTTCGCCTCCCGACAGCAAGTGAATTGTGCTATTCTTTTTACCTGGAGGCTGTGCAAATACTTGCATGCCGGTATCTAGAATTTCTTCACCCAGCAATTCTAGCCTCGCTTGGCCGCCACCAAATAGCGAAGTAAATATGTCATTGAAGTGGCGATTAGCCTCATCAAAAGTTGCCTGTAGGCGACTGCTGGTTTCACGGTCTATTCTCCGAATCGCTTGCTCCAAGGTGTTACTAGCTTCTCGCAAATCTAAGCATTGACTATCCAAATAACCCTTACGTGTCTTTTCCACGCCTAACTCTTCAATAGCTGCCAGGTTAACAGCCCCCAGTTCAGCAATACCCTCTTCAAGCTTGGTTCTTTTGAGCTCTAAGTCAGCAACTTTTAAGGTTTCATTGCCAGCGCTTACCTTAAGCGCAACAATGCTTTCAAATAAGAGCGCTTCATCAACGCCACAAGCATTTAGCTCAGCCTGACACTGTTCAAAATACAAGCGAGACTCTTGCTCGGCAAGTCGGCTAGCCTCTAATTTATCGCGCAACGGGTGCAATAAATGCTCATTTTGCATACGTGTACGTTCTTGTAACTGGAGTTGCTGTTCGGACTCTGACATGGCATTACGGTGTTCTAGTAACACTTGTTCATTCACCTGCTTTTGATTTAATGCCGCCTCTAAATTTATCTTTAATGTTTCCATTTTAGTCGCATTCAAGGTCACTTCAGCTTCATTGATACGCATTTTGAGCTGGTTATTTTCATCAAGTAACTGTTTAATTTTAGAATTTAACTCATTGATATTATTATCAATTAATTTTAAATTAAAGTTCTTTTCTTGATGCTCACGTTCCTCGACCTGCAACGCATGACGTTGCTCATTAAATGCACCTTCTAATACTTGCTTACTGTTTTCAGCAGCCAAGTTATTAACTTTGAGTTGCGGTAAGCTCTCTTGTATATGCGAAAGCGCAGCATCATTGCTGGATTTTTCTGAATAGAGCTTTACTAGCTTAGCTTCTGCCAATACGACATCCGCCTGCAGTATCTTTTGTCGCTGTAAAACATGCGCTTGTTGCTGCTTAATCTGCTGCAATGCCAGATTTAATTGATGTGCTTGCTGAGTTAAGGCTCTTAACTGCACGGCATGCGCTTGCTGGGATGACCGTGAGCTTTCTAAGCTTTGTTCTAGCTTTAAAGTCTGTTGCTTTGAGTGATTGAGCACTTGGACTAACGATGGTTGTTGTTGCTGCAACGCATCTAATTGGGCTTGTCGCTCTAATACCCCATGTAATAAGGATTGGGCGCCATAATAGGTGACGCTATGCCGAGTGTAGATATCGCCCTGCTTGTTCACCAAACTCTCGCCATAGGCAAGTTGTGCACTTGCAGTTTCAGGATTGATGCCATCTTCAAGGAGGTAGGCTGTAGCAAGCCAGTCCTGCAGCACAGCTTCGTATTTAGGTTCAATTTGCTCAAACACCGTATGTAATTTCACTTTGTTTTCAGAGTTAGTCGCTTTTGAAACCTGGTTTACTACATGAGTATTAGCATTCGTGATAGCTAGCGTTAAGGCTGTTGGCGGCCTTTGCTGCTGAGTAAGCGCTGTATGTGTAATGGCGTTGAGTCTAGCGCCTAACATCGCCTCTACTGCAGTTTCCCAGCCAGATTTGATAGTAATATTCTGCCATATCCGCTTGTCGGCATCTAAGCCAGTCACTTTAAGCCAAGCACTTAAAGTTGCTTCATTAGTACCACTATGCATGGCTTGCTGAATTTTAAGTAAAGAAGCTAGCTCAGCCTCTAGCGCACTCAGAGCATGCTGATGGGACGACTCCAAGTCTCGACTCGCTTTTAATGCTGCGCTGATTGCCTGCTCTTCCTCCAAATTTTCTTGCGCATTTTTTTCTAAATTGGTTATCTCCAATTCAAGTGCGGTTAATTGCGTTTGCTTGCCTATCCAAGCTTCATCGGTAGTGAGTTGCAATCCAGCTAGATTCTGTTGTAAACGTTGGAGTTGCTCATTGGTTTCGCCAATGGCATTAAGAATATGGGTAGCCTTAATCTGCTCCAAGCGCAAATTTTGCTCCGCCTCAAGCAACATTGATTGAATGCGATTAAAAGTAGCAAGCGCCTCCTCATAACGCTTTGCTTGCTCCGGCAAGGAATCACGTGCCGTTTGAAGTGCTAATTCCGCAGTATTGTAATGATCAGTCGCAGATTGCAATGTGGCTTGCGATAGCACTAGTGACGCGAAAAAATCAGCTTGCTGTGAATGATTTTTTTCAAGCTGAGTGGTTAATTGTTGCAACTGCAACTGCATGCGCTCACGCGCATCATTATTATTCTTAACTTGATTTTCTAGGTTAGAGACTTCTGCATTGGCTTCATAGTAATGGGCTTGCGCCTGATTAAGCGCTTCAGTAGTGTTGATATGTTGCTGGCGTGCAACTTCCAGCGCAGTTTCGCTACTCCGCAAACTTGCCATTTGCGCCTCAAGTTCATTGACTAGCTTATGTGTCGAACGCTGGGCTTTCTCCCACGTGTTGCTGGCGTCACGTTTTTTAAATAGCCATATTTGACTCTTGGTTAAACTAAGTGAGTCATGAAGGTGATGGTAATGCTCAGCCACCACTGCTTGTGACTGTAAGCGTCCTATCTGCGTATCGAGTTCTCTTAATATATCTTCAACACGGGTTAAGTTTTCGTGCGTGTCCCGCAGGCGCAATTCAGTTTCACGCCGACGCTCTTTGTATTTACTAATGCCTGCAGCCTCTTCTAAAAAGACGCGCAGTTCTTCAGGCTTGGCTTCAACAATACGATTAATGGTATTTTGACCAATAATGGCATATGCACGACCACCTAAGCCTGTACCTAAAAATAGATCGGCCACATCACGACGGCGCACGACTGTGTTATTAATGAAGTAAGTAGAGCCTTTATCTCGCTCAATGACACGTTTGACTGAGATTTCAGCATACTGAGACCATTCTCCAGCCGCGCCACCCAAGCTATTATCAAATACTAGTTCAACGCTGGCACGTGAGATAGGTTTGCGGTTACCAGAGCCATTAAAGATCACAACATCCATGCTGTCACCACGCATTTCTTTGGCGGAAGATTCACCTAAAACCCATCGGACCGATTCCATTACATTAGACTTGCCGCAACCGTTGGGGCCAACCACACCAACACGTTGGCCATGTATATGTAAGGTAGTTGGGTCAACAAACGACTTGAAACCAGCTAGTTTTAGATGAGTGAGGCGCAAATTGAAAAGGTCTAATTAGATTTGTTTAGTTAAGCTGATTAAATATAAGGTTTAATTAAATTGTATAATAGCTTTTTTTTAAAGAAAAATCCCTAATGTCAGCACAATCTCTTGGTGGAAAAGCCACTGCGCCAGCCAATAAAGCGCTTGAAACCTTCGATAACCCTAATTCAAAGCGTGATTTTCATATCCATATGGAAATTCCTGAATTCACTTGCTTATGCCCTAAAACAGGCCAACCGGATTTTGCTGTGATTTACCTCGATTACATTCCAGATCAAAAATGTGTGGAGCTTAAAAGTTTAAAGCTTTATATGTGGTCTTTCCGTGATGAAGGTTGCTTCCATGAGGCAGTCACTAATCAAATTCTAGACGATCTCGTAGCAGCGACCGACCCTAAATTTATGCGTGTAACTTCTAAATTCTACGTTCGTGGTGGAGTCTTTACCAACGTAGTTGCCGAGCACCGCAAACCAGGTTGGCAAGCTCTGCCTCGTGTCGATTTAATGCAGTTTGAAAGCCAATCTAATATACGAGGCTAAATTTAAGGTAATTTGGCCGATAAGCATTGACAATAAGCCCCCCCGTCTTTATTATGGCGCCTCGCTGATAGCTCAATAATTGAATGGCGAAGAAGTTGTAGGTTCGGGGGTATAGCTCAGCTGGGAGAGCGCTTGCATGGCATGCAAGAGGTCAGCGGTTCGATCCCGCTTACCTCCACCAAAATAGCTTAGTTTTATAGCTTTTTTGTAGTAGAATACTGCACTTGTAATTAGTTAAGAAATTCTTAGGTCCCCATCGTCTAGAGGCCTAGGACACCTCCCTTTCACGGAGGCGACCCGGGTTCGAATCCCGGTGGGGACGCCAATGCAACCTTAAATGGTTGATTCGCAAACAAAATCGTGTAATTCAATAGTTTAGAGTATTATTTCAATTCGGCGCCACTCAAGAGACTTTGATACTGTGTTAGTGAAAATAGCCTCTAGGGTCTTTTTATGCGCTGCATACATGTATTAAATGCTATCAGATAATGGAACCTTGTCTGCAGCAGTTGGATTCTATTTCAGGCTTCTAATGTTGCAATGCTGCATTAAGAATGGCAAAACTTGTACCAACTTGTCATCGCTTTTATCTAGCAAATAAGGGTTAGCGTCTTCAACAAACTCTTGCCAAAGAGAAGTTATTTGTTCGATTTCTTCATGCGATGCCATATTGATGAGTTTTATTACTTCTTTTTCTAACAATCCATTTTCACGAATAGCTAAAACTACTTTTTTTGCTTCACTTATAGTGAGAATGAATTTTGGTTTCATGCCGGCGGCACTGCATATTAAAAGCGTTAGCACTGAAGCATCGTCATCATTGCCGCTAGTAAGCTTGAACCATTGTTCTGCCTGCAATTTATCAAATTTACTGACAGCATCGAGTGGGTTATATAAGAAAAAATACTTAGTAGCTTTAAGTTGATCAAAAACCGATTTTAACGCCACTGATGAATTCACTATTTTTGGAATATCGTCTAGTCGTATACTGATCAGTGTTTGATGCATGTAATCATTAAACTCTGTTGGGGTGTCTTTCAAAAAAAGATTTGAACTGGTGACATCACCTAAATACGACCACTCTTTTCTTATGGAGATGAAAATCTCAAACAAAGCAGCTTCGTCAGGGAAAATAAATCCACTACTAGTAGTTTTTTTAGCCCCGTAGGCAAGAGATAATAAACAGGTGCGGATAACATGCTCAACTGGTGCATGTAACTCGCTAAAAGCGCTTGTAGCGACCCCCATTTTCTTCAATAACCAAATTGCGCAATTAAACTGAGTTTTAAATAACTCTCCGTCCTCTAAACTCTTTCGATATTCATTAACTGATAGGCCATTAACTAACTTTTTTTTCAGAAATTCAACTTCTGAATCTAAACGTGGTGAGCCAAAATAGTTTTCTTCAGGCAAAGAATATAAGGTTTTAAGAAGTTGAGATCCACCCCTAGACAATGTGCGAAAAGGCTTTTCATTTAATAACTTTGTAGCTTGCAGCATATCCGCATCACAAGTGTGCTCAAGATATAGACTGACCAAACAGGCCATCTTTGTTTTTGCATCTTCCAGGTTTTGGCGAAGATATGAAGATGCGCCAAAGTATTCAGCGATCTGCACTGAGCCGGAAGCGGCATCGTTAACAATAGCTGCAAGTCCATCTTGATGAATTAGCTTATTTGCCACTGCGTAGCGCAAGGTTTTTTCAAAAAATGAGCCAGTTTCATAGGCGGCTATAGATTGTTTCTTATTCGACATCATTACTCCGTTTAGCTTAAGCGCAGCAACTAAATGGCAGAATCTTCATCATCATCTATGTCTTCTTTTTCAACAGGCGTGACTTTTACCTCTTCTTCCCCATCCTCTTCAAGTTCGAGCTCGGCGGCCTCAGCCATTTCCCTAGCTTCGATCTGCGCTTTTAAGAGTAATAGTACGTTCTCGTAAACATCTGCATGTTCATGTCGAAGCAACCAAGTAAGCTCTTTCCAGTCATGATCGCTAATCTCCGCACGCGAAAGTTCTTCAGTATCGAAAGCATGGAAAATACCGACAATTTCTTCAGCGCGCTCTGAGAGGTAGTCAGCAATCGCCTCATAACCAAACTCAAGGTCTGCGATGGCGTTAATAAATTCTCCGGCATCAGCATCTTCGCGAAATATGACTGAATTAAACATGCCCCGCAGGTGATCATGACTCACTTCGCCATACAATCTGTCTAATACAACTGCACGAGCAAACTGCTCCGGCGTAATTAACAGGCTTAAAATTGATTGTTTGGATGAGTCATATTCACGAATTACCGCCAAAAGATCTTTTGGCGCCATATCATCTAACACTTCTACCAAGGCATAGTCGCCATCTGTTTCAACTAAGGCGGTAAGCAACTCTTCGGCCCTAACAATATCGCCTGATTGAATTAGCGTGCTCGCTTGTACCACTAATGCATGCGTCATTTTATTCCATTCTTAGAAAATAAAGCTTATTGGTGACTGTCAAAACCCTGTTCAGACATCCATTCACCGCCAGCTTCAGCAAGGTCAGTGGACTCTTCATCATTATCTTCAGCATCGTGATCATCAGCATGCTCTTCACTAACTTCATAACGCCCAAGCATATATTCCAACATGACTGTAGTGAGTAAAAACTCCTCTCCGCCTTCTGTTGATTCAAGAGTAGTGACGAAATCTGCTGCCCATGGTTGAAATGCAACACTGCTAGATACTGATGCCCAGCTTGGAAACTTAGGGGGTTCTTTATCTAAATAGTTTAATAATGTTTTGGCATTTTGAATGCTGATACTTTTATGAAAAATCACAGCTACCATCTCTGGATTAGTTGTCATCATTGGCAATAAATCCTTAAATTGGCTGCGCTTATCTTTAAGCCTAGCATTTAAAACATCACCGCCGCCCGAGTCAGTTTTAAGATCATCAACTTCGGCGATGTAAGTTGCCATTAAATCAGTAAAGTAGCGCGATATTCTCATTGCTTTATAACTCCATCTATATAGTTTTGCCAAATTTCGCGTGCAGTATCAATTGGACTATCCAGTAGACTGCGCCTCCGGTTCTCGTCATAAACCTTACGTTTATCTCGATCGGATAAGGTCTCGTAGGCTTCCTGTACCCGCCTAAACATAGCAGGAGCTTCAATGGAAGCGTTCTTATCTGGGTGCAGTTGGGATGCTAGTCTTCGGTAGGCTGCTTTAATGTTATCCAAGCTCGCATCCGAGGCTATGCCTAATACAGCATAATAATCTTTCATTTCCATCCCTTATTCGTGCTTAAATAATTCGAGGTATGTCAACGAAGCGCCCATGTTCAGCAATCAGTATTGTTGACTAAAAATAAAAACGGGGTCGGCAATTCTAACAGTTTTCATCTCATTTAGCCCACTGTTTCGTGGAATGAAAATACGCTCGTATGTTAACCAAATTCAATACATTTACATCATTCGAGTAAACAGTGTAAATCGTTTATTATTAAGGTGTTAACGCTTATATTTCCCCGTGACTGACCTAACCTTATGCACAACATATAAAGTATTACATTAAGTAGTGCAATACACCTCCATTCCTAGAGAAGTCCATGCAAGCTATTGATATATATGGAATTTATTGAAAGTATAAAATTTAAGCATTGTATATAAAGCCTTATAAATTGTGGGGTTCGAGCTTTAAATCAACGTAATTCACAAACTTATCCACAGTTAATGTGGAGTTTTTATTCACCTTTATAATTTAATAAATGCCAATTTTAATTAAGTTTAATCGCTATATATTATTTTAGCGCCAAGTGTTAACCCTTATAATGACGCGATAAAATTAGGTGACGCTATGAAGAACTTAGAAACAGATGTGTTATTAGTGGGTGGCGGCATTATGAGCGCAACTTTGGGTATGTTGCTTAACCAACTAGACCCAACACTCAATATCACCATGATTGAACAACTGCCTGAAGTCGCTCTAGAAAGCTCAGCAGCATTGAATAACGCTGGTACTGGCCATGCTGGCTACTGTGAACTCAATTACACCCCACAAGCGACTGATGGCAGTGTATCCACGCAGCGCGCTTTAGAAATTAATGCGGCATTTGAAGTTTCATTACAATTTTGGTCACACTTAGTCGAAACGCATGCCCTGCCAGCACCCAATGCCTTTATCAATAAAACCCCGCACCTTAGCTTTGTTAGGCATGAGAAAAATGTCGCGTTTTTAAAACAGCGTCACGCCTTACTTAAAGAGCATCATTTATTCTCTGAAATGCAATATAGCGATGATTTGAAGCAACTAAAGGCATGGATGCCATTAATGATGGCTGATCGTAATCCTGATGAAAAACTGGCTGCGACCTATGTAGAGCATGGTTCTGATGTTGATTTTGGCGCATTGACTCGTCATATGGTGATTAATCTAAAAAAGCAGAATAATTTCAGACTGCTCAACAATACGCGCGTCCTTAAATTAAAAAAAATTAAAGACAATTGGCATGTCGGAGTGTTGGATAACAGCTCACGCCACAGTAAAACCATTAATGCTAAGTTTGTATTTTTAGGTGCTGGCGGTGGTGCGTTGCCACTATTACAAAAAGCTAAAATTCCTGAAGGTCTTGGTTACGGTGGGTTTCCCGTCAGTGGCCAGTGGCTGATTTGCAATAATCCTGATGTAATTAAGCAGCATAGCGTAAAAGTTTACGGAAAAGCTGCTGTCGGCGCACCGCCAATGTCTGTTCCCCACTTAGATACGCGCATGATTAACGGTCAACCGGCTTTGCTGTTTGGTCCATTTGCAGGTTTTACTACACGCTTTTTAAAGCAAGGCTCATTATTGGATTTTGCCAAATCAGTGAAAGTAAACAACATCAAAGCTATGCTTAGTGTGGGCAGGCATAATACAGACCTCACTAAGTATTTGTTAGGTGAGGTTTTTCAAACACAAAGGCAGCGTATGCAGGCACTAAATGAATTTTTGCCGCAAGCACAAGCTAAAGATTGGCATTTAGCTAATGCTGGACAACGCGTACAAATTATTAAAAAGTGCGACAAGAACTGGGGTAAGTTGGAGTTTGGTACCGAAATCGTCACCTCGACCGACGGCTCGTTAGCAACACTATTAGGTGCTTCACCGGGAGCCTCTATTTCCGTGCAAGCCATGATCCATGTGATTGAACGTTGCTTTAGTACACAAATAAAAGGTGATAATTGGCAGAAAAAAATGCGAGCTCTAGTGCCTAGTTATGGGGAGTCGTTAATTAATAATAAGGATCTGTTACTTCAAGTCCGTCAACGTACTTTGAAGACCCTTAAATTAAACTAATGAAAACAATATCAAGCGTTAGCGTACAACCTTATATCTTTAAGTTACGCTGACGCCTAGCTTCATATAAGCAAATACCGCTCGCCACACTGACGTTAAGGCTCTCTACAGAACCAAACATAGGGATGGTGACCAAAGCATCACAATTCTCTGCAGTCAATCGGCGTATGCCATCCGCTTCAGCACCCAATACGATTGCTATAGGGCCATCAAGCTTGGTGTTAAATAAATCACTAGGCGCGTCCATTGTTGTCCCAACCACAAAAACACCAGCCTCTTTAAGCTCTCGAATTGTACGTGCCAAATTAGTTACGGCAATAAATGGGACTGTTTCTGCTGCGCCGCAGGCTACCTTACGCACCGTGGCATTCAACCCTACGGCTCGATCTTTAGGAGCAATCACTGCATGCACGCCCATGGCATCAGCCACACGTAGGCAGGCACCTAGGTTATGCGGGTCCTCAACGCCATCAAGAATTAGAAAGAAAGGCGGTTCTTTGAGATCTGATTCCAAAATATCATGAATGTCTTTGTAAGGAATTGGTGTATCAACCACGCGCGCAATTACACCTTGATGTCGACCATTCATGCCAGCCATGCCATCCAAGCGGTCACGGTCTACTTGCATAGTGCGCACACCTAACTCTTCAGCCATTTTAAGGAGATCTTTCATCCGTGCATCAAGGCGATCACGATCAATCAAAATCTCTTGCACACTGGCGCCATGCTGGCGCAAACGGCTTAATACGGCATGAAAACCAAATAGAATACGGGCATCGCTCATCTTATTACCTTAAATTTAGTTATTTGACTCTTTGTTATTTCGCTAGTTAACTTAGCGTTTTTTAGATTTACTGGATTTGGATTTACCAGCAGGCTTAGAGGATGACTTGCCCTCTGTTTTTTTGCCCGCCTTATGTCCAAAATGACCTTCAAACTTTGGACTAGATTTACCGATACCCGGCTTAGCTGTGCTTGATTTTTCTGATGACATGCGTGATCTAGGATTGTTACCTAATTTAGGTGGCACACTTCTATTTGAATAATCAACATTAGATAAATCATCTACCGGATTGTTTTTATTCACTAAAGTAAAATCTATTTTAGCCGTTTCTAAATCAACGCGCACCACTTTTATCGTCAATCTATCACCTAGGCGATATCGGACAGCAGTCCTCTCCCCCATCATCTCGTGTCGCGCTTTGTCGAAATGGAAATAATCATTACCCAACTCGGTGACATGCACCAAACCTTCAACATAAACACCATCCAAAGCCACGAACAGGCCAAAACTGGTCACCGCTGCAACTGTTCCTTCAAAAATTTCGCCGATCTTATCCTGCATGTAAAAGCATTTCAGCCAATTGGTCACATCACGAGTGGCATCATCAGCACGACGCTCTGTCATTGAGCAATGCTCTCCCAACTGACTCCAATCACCCGCTTTATATTTATCCCCATTTAACACGGCTTTAATCGCTCTATGGATTAGCAGATCAGGATAACGTCGTATGGGTGACGTGAAATGCGCGTAAGCATCATAGGCTAAGCCAAAGTGACCTAGATTATCTGGACTATAGACGGCTTGCTGCATTGAGCGTAACAGCACTGTTTGTAGCAACTGTGCATCTGGTCGCTCTTTAATGCGGCTAATTAGCTTACCGTAGTCTTTGGCATGCGGCGAATCTCCACCACCCACACCAAAACCAAACTCACCCATAAAGGTGCGTAAGGCTTCTAATTTTTCTGGCGTAGGACCTTCATGAACTCGGTAAAGCGCTGGGTGATCATGGGCTGCCAGAAAGTCAGCCGCACAGACGTTTGCGGCGAGCATACATTCTTCAATAAGCTTGTGCGCCTCATTACGGAAGCTGGGCACAATCTCCTCAATCTTGCCCTGCTCATTAAACATCATAATGGTTTCTGTCGTTTCGAACTCAATCGCGCCACGCTTTTCACGTTGCGTCAGCATCAACTGATATACGCTATATAAATCGTTTAAATGTGGCACCAACCACGCATACTCCAATGCCAATTCCGCTTGTGGATTCTGCAAAATATCAAACACTTGGTTGTATGTCATGCGCGCTTTTGAACGCATAACTGAGGGGTAAAACTTAAATTGTTTCACTACACCGGAGCCATCTACTTGCATGTCGCACACCATGCATAACCGCTCAACCTCTGGATTCAATGAACATAATCCATTAGAAAGAGCTTCGGGTAACATCGGAATCACTCTGCGTGGGAAATAAACTGAATTGCCACGTTCAAATGCACATTTATCTAAAGCATCCTGAGGCTTAACGTAAAAACAAACATCAGCAATCGCGACGACCAAGCGCCAGCCTTTTCCTTGAGGTTCTGCATAGACCGCATCATCAAAGTCGCGTGCAGTTTCGCCGTCAATCGTAATGAGTGGCAACTCTCGAAGATCTATTCGCCCTTTAAAGTCTGACGCTTGTACTAATTTTGGGTAGGATTCAGCCAATTTCACTGCAGCCGGACTAAATTCATAGGGTAGATTATGCTTACGGAGTGCAATTTCTATCTCCATGCCACTATCCGCATAGTTACCTAAAATTTCAACTACCTTACCCATCGGTTTTGCATGCGCGGAGGGTTGTTCAGTCAACTCCACCATCACTACTTGTCCAGGCTTAGCCTGCATATCCATATTGTATGGAATTAAAATATCCTGATTAACACGCTTATCTTCAGCGGCCACTATGGTTACACCAGTCGAATGTATAACGCGTCCTACTAGTTTTTGAGTGCGTCGCTCTAATACTTCAACCAATTTTCCTTCAGGTCTTCCTCGTCGGTCTAGACCACTAATGCGCACCATGGCTCGATCGCCATGCATTACCTGAGACATCTCCTTGGGACTTAAAAAAACATCGTCACCACTCACCTTAGTTTTGTCATCTGGGATTAGAAAGCCAAAGCCGTCAGGGTGTCCTTGTACGACACCAGCGATCAAGTCTAGCTTATCGGCAATGCATAATGCTCCCTTTCTATTCCTCATAATTTGCCCTTCACGCTCCATGGCGTTCAGGCGGCGATTAAAAATATCGAGCTCTTCATCAGAAATCGCGAGCAACTTGTAAAGTTCATCCGCACTTAATGGGACGCCTTGCTCACCCATCGTTGTTAATATAAGCTCGCGACTTGGAAGTGGTGTCTCATAACGGCTCGCTTCACGCTCTGCGTGTGGATCGCTGTTTCTTTTATTCTTATGATTGTGACTATTTTTTGTCATTGACAAAGCTTACCTTTAATATAAAATCCATCGCGCTTATTAAGAAAATTAACCCATGTTAATTGCCCGGATGGCGGAATTGGTAGACGCGCATGGTTCAGGTCCATGTGCCTTAGGGTGTGGAGGTTCGAGTCCTCTTCCGGGCACCAAAAGCTGGAAGAACATATATCAAACCACCGCGTCCGACACTCACACTACATGAATGACTAGTTGATGTACTTCTTAAGTAATTAACTAAGAAATCACGCAACGCATTGATCTAATCAACTCATTATCCTTGTTTCTAAAAATTAAATCAAAATTATCAAATGTTGATTTTTTAGGCATACACTTCAAGCAATAATATAGTCTTTGTGAATAATGCTGAAATTATGGAGCTACCTGGTCAATCTCAAGATTAACTACGCCAGCATTAGCTTTAACTACAGAAGATATGCCCTGGAGATCGCCAGCCTGTAATTTAGCATCTCCAGTTTTAGATACACGAGCAACGATGACCACCTCACCCGCTTGCGATAGTTTATGACTAGCAACTAATGCACTACTATCGTCTAAATGATAGTTGTAAGGTAAATTACGCGCAACATCTCGAACAATGGCTAGCGGCATAGGTGATCCCTGTGCATTACGTGCAAACACAAATAAGGTTGCATTAGCATCGAGTTTACTTGCTAAGGATGGAGCAAGGCGAACTGTCCCACTAATACCAGACGCGGAAGCATTTTTTTGTGGCGGCAATTTTTTAACTAAAGGCTCACTGACTTTGATATTCGATAATTTACGTGATTCAGCAATGGAAGCCGTCAACTCTGGTTGAATTTCAGAGTCTGCTGGTAGCACTTGCTTTAATCGCTCCCAAAAATCTATTGCCTGTTTATAATCTTTTCGGTCGAACGCTGCGCTGCCGGCAAGCATCAAGGCTTTAGGGTGGCCCGGATCCAACTTAAGTGCACGAATAGCCAGCTTTTCCGGTAATCCTTCGAGGGAATGCCCATTGACCGCTAATGCATCAGCATAGTCTGACAATAACTGCGGATCATTCGGCAATAGTTTTTCCGCATTTTTGTAAGCTTTCACTGCTTCATCGAAGCGCTTAAGTTCCACATACGAACGCCCTAACAAGGCCCAACTTTCCCCATCTTGTGGATTTTTATCAAGCTTATTGCGCAGCGATTGAAGTAGCGGCTCAATATTGCGAGCCAAAGCATTTTCATCCACTGTTTGCTGAGATAAGGATTGTGACTCGAAAGATGAGCTTGGTACCACAGAAGAAAGGCTACCAATTTTAAGGTAGATTAAGACAGCAGCAATCGGTATAGCAAGCAAAAGTATGATGGCTAAACGACGATCCGGGTTACTCTTAATCACAGGAGAAGCGACTACACCCACTTCATCTAACATACGCCTTTGGAGTTCACTTTTAGCCTGCTCATATTGCGTTGAATCCAATGTTGAATTCAATTTATCTTGCTCTAACTCTTCAAACTGTTGACGAAAAATGGCGCGTCTTTCAAGATTCGCATCCGTTTTGGCGGCAGTCTGTGGCCGTAATAACGGCATTAGAATCATCACCAACACCGTTAAAATTAACCCGCTAATAATTGCTAAAAACAACAACATCATTATTCCTTATTTAATAATTCGCGCACTTTACGCGCTTCAGTCGGACTGATCGGCTTATCTGCGGGCATCTGTTCACGCCTGCGCAACATCATCACCAAACCGATCGCCCCAAAAATTAGCAATACAAACGGGCCTAGCCAGAGCAAATATGTGCTGCTTTTCATGGGTGGGCGATAGCGCACAAAGTCGCCATAACGTGCCACGAGGTAATCAATAATAGCTTGATCCGTCATGCCCTTAGCTGCCATTTCTCGAATTTCTTGCATTAAATCCTGTGCAAGTTCAGCATGAGAGTCTGCCAATGTTTGATTTTGACAAACAAGGCAACGCAGCTCTTGAGAAAGTCTATGCACTTGGGCTTCAGTCACAACATCGGTCTGCAAAGGCCTAGCTTCCTCAGCCCAAGCATTAAAGGACTGCGTAAAGGTGATCATCAGTATCACTCGTACGATTAACATTAACTTCATTGCGCTTGCAACCTTTTGACTAAGGGAAGTATTTTATTAGTTAATACCTCTAAAGTAATCGGGCCAATCTGTTTGTAAACGATGACCCCATTCTTATCAATCACATAGGTCTCTGGTACGCCGTACACTCCATAATTGATGCCGACACGGCCATCTATATCAGTGGCATTAGCTAGGTATGGATTACCTCCCTGCAATAACCATTGCTGTGCATCAGCATTGGTATCTTTATAATCCATGCCATAAATAGGCACAATATTGGCCTTTGACAACGCAACCAACAATGGATGCTCATCACGGCATGCGGCGCACCAAGAGGCCCACACATTAAATAGCCAAACTTGCCCCAACATTTGCTGTGGCGAAAAGGTTTTTTTGGGGTCATCTAATATTGGTAAACTAAAGCTGGGGGCAGGTTTACCCACGAGCGGTGAAGGCACCTCGCGTGGATCTAGATGCAAACCCACAGCCAAAAAGCCTACCATAATGAGAAAGATGACGAGCGGCAATAAAAAACGCTTCATCGCGTGGCCTTAAGAATTTTTTGATCAGTTAATTTTTTACGACGTAGCCGATATCGACGATCAGATAATGCCATTAAGCCACCTAATGCCATCAACGCAGCGCCCGCCCATATCCACTCCACCATCGGTTTATGATAAATGTGCACACTCCAAGCACCGCCATCTAATGGCTCACCCAATGAAGTGTAAAGGTCATTGATTAGCGCAGGACTAATTCCCGCCTCAGTCATCGGCATATTCTGCACGGTATACAATCTTTTTTCAGGGAACAACATGGTCCTTTCTTCGCCATTTTTACTTACGCGAAATTGACCACGACTAGCCGTATAGTTAGGACCAACACTATCTTTCACGCCTTCAAATTTAAATTCATAGCCAGCTAAATGCGCCACATCACCAGGCAACATACGTACGGCAATTTCCGACTCAAACCCTTTTACTACAGTGACACCTAGAGTGAATACTGCAATACCAATATGGGCAATGACCATACCCCACCACGCGAAAGGGACTGCTTTAGCCCTACTCAGAAGCGTCGCAACGTCTCCAGATAAACGTTGGCGAACTAGATGCGCACTCGCGGCAAAGATCCAAAATGCTAAGAACAGTCCTAAACCGATCATGGGTGTCCAGTGGCCGAGCAACAAAGGAAGGATTAGCGCGGTGGCAACACTCACCGCAAAAGCCCAGCGTAAGCGAAGGGCAAGTTCTGGTACCGTAGCATTTTTCCAGCGCGCAATCGGACCCACACCCATTAAAAATAAAGCGGGGGTCATTAAGGGCACAAACACTGTATCAAAATAGGGCGGCCCTACTGAAATCTTACCCAAACCTAATGCGTCTAAAAATAGAGGGTAAAGTGTCCCTAGCAGCACAGACATTGATGCCACAGCCAACAATACGTTATTGGCAAGCAAGAAGCTTTCGCGTGAAACAACACCAAACTTGCCGCCTCGCCCAACGGTTGGTGCACGCCAGGCAAATAACGCTAACGAACCGCCGATGACAATTACAAGAAAAACTAAGATAAATAAGCCGCGTCTAGGATCGGTAGCAAATGCGTGAACGGAAGTCAGTACACCAGAACGTACTAAAAAAGTACCCAGCAAACTTAGAGAGAAAGCTCCAATCGCTAGCAACACAGTCCAAGCCTTAAAGCTACCCCGCTTTTCAGTCACAGCAAGTGAGTGAATAAGTGCCGTGCCGACCAACCAAGGCATAAATGAAGCATTTTCTACTGCATCCCAAAACCACCAACCACCCCACCCTAATTCGTAATATGCCCAATTACTCCCACCCATAATGCCCAGCGTCAGAAAAACCCAAGCCATGGTCGTCCATGGACGTGACCAGCGCGCCCACGCTGAATCTAATTGACCGCCAAGGAGCGCCGCAATAGCAAAGGAAAACGCCACTGAAAAGCCAACATAACCCATATAGAGCATCGGGGGATGGAAAATCATTCCTGGATCTTGTAAGAGTGGGTTCAAATCACGGCCATCCATCGCAGCAGGAATCAAGCGATCAAAGGGATTAGAAACCATCAACATAAACAGCAAGAAGCCAACACTGACTAAACCCATGACGCCGAGGATGCGTGCGCGCATATCGTCCGGCAGGTGCTTAGAGAATATGCTGACAGCCACTGTCCATATACTGAGGATCATTGCCCATAGCAACAACGAACCTTCATGTCCGCCCCACACCGCAGCAATCCTAAACCGCAGCGGGAGTTGAGAGTTGGAGTTCGCGGCAACGTAACTAACCGAGTAATCTTTACTCGCAAACGCGTAGGCTAAACAGAGAAAGGCAATTGCAATCAGAAAGAACTGTACGCGCGCAGCAGGTCGCGCTAACCCCATCCAAACGGCATTGCCGCGGGCAGCACCGATGATAGGGAAACTGCCTAAAATGAGTGCGACCAGTAGGGCGAGTATCAGAGCAAAGTGGCCAATTTCTGGAATCACAACGTTATCCTTTTAGTAGTTAATATCAAGTTATTTTAGATTGTAGAACGTGCTTATTTGGGCATAACCAAACTGGAGGTGCCTTGCATTTTCGCACGTTTTAAAGCTTCAGCCGCTTCTGGGGGCATGTAGTTTTCATCATGTTTTGCCAAAACTTCACTGGCCGTAAATAATCCACTGGCATCTACACTTCCCTGTGCAACCACGCCCTTACCCTCTTTAAATAAATCAGGTAACACGCCCTTGTAAATCACTGGCACCGTTTTAGCGGTATCGGTGATCACGAAGTGCACGGTCATACCATCGTCTTCTCGCTTAAGGCTGCCTGGCACGACTAAACCACCAATACGGAAACCCGTGCCCTTAGGCACCTCACCCTTCTCCACTTGCGTGGGGGTATAGAAAAACACCATATTGCTTTGGAAGGCATTGAGAATGAGTCGCGCCGCTAATCCAATCAAGATTAAACCAATCGCAATCAATATAAAACGTTTATGTCGCGCCTTTAAGACCATATTATTCCTGCGCCAGTAGGCGTGATAAGTGCAATGCCTTTAGCCTGCGTTTTTGTAAAGATAGGACTTCGAGCGCTAAACAAAGTGCCGTAAAGCCAAAAGAAAACCACACATAAAATGCGTAGCCACCCATATTGAAAAATGCCGCCCAACTAGCCCATTGCATTATTTTTTGACTCCAGAAAGCAACTGCACCCACTCAGCGTTACGTTCACGCTCAAGCATAATGCAGCGCACGCGCATTAATGAAACGGCAATCGTATACATCCAAAATGCAAGCGCGAGAAGCAGCATCCCAATTAACATGGTGGCGACCATTTTAGGCGCAGCCCCCATATTAATCGTAGAGCCTTGGTGCAAGGTATTCCACCACTTTACCGAAAAGTAAATAATAGGCACATTCACAACGCCCACGAGGGCCAGCAATGCGCCAGCACGGTCGGCGCGACGAGGATCATCGATGGAGGATTGCAAGGCAATAAAGCCTATATATAAAAATAATAAGATTAGCTCTGAGGTGAGACGCGCATCCCATACCCACCATGCACCCCACATCGGCTTACCCCACAAGGAGCCCGTAACTAATGCGAGCAGCGTAAAGATTGCACCAGTCGGCGCCAACGCTTGTGCCATCATCGCTGACAAACGTGCATTCAGGGCAAGTCCTAGGCCAGCCCACCCTGCCATGATGATATAAATAAACATCGACATCCAAGCCGCAGGCACATGCACAAAGATAATGCGGTAGGCCTCACCTTGCTGGAAATCCGTGGGGGCTATGGCAAAACTGACATAAAGCCCTGCCAACGCAAATAGCGTCGCTAATCCCGCAAACCAAGGAATCATGCGTCCAGCGAGCGGGTAGAAAGTTTGGGGGGAAGAGTATTTAAACCAGTTCATGTTCATATGCGCTTATATTATTGGGCTTATATCGATTGCAATCAAGCTTTATTCTACTGAAATTCTTAGCGCGGCCGCGGTAGCTAGAGGCGCCAACACCAGCGACAGTAAAGAACATGCTGCGAGTAATGACAGGTGTGCTTGCGCGCTCATGCCATGTTGACTTGCCGCGACCGCCCCCGCCCCAAAAATCAGTACAGGGATATAGAGTGGTAGCACCAACAAAGCGACCAATAGACCACTACCCCGCACACCCAAGGTTAAGGCGGCCCCAATCGCGCCAATTAAGCTTAAGGCTGGTGTGCCGAGCAATAACGACCACACCAACACCCATAACGCTTCATTTGGTAGCGCATATTGCAAGCCGATTAATGGTGCCAGCAAGACCACGGGTAAGCCACATACCAACCAATGCGCGAGAATTTTGGCTGAGACTAATACAGCAAGGGGCTGGGGTGCCAATAATAGTTGTTCCAAGCTACCATCAGTAAAGTCGGCTGCAAACATCCGGGTCAGCGAAATCATTCCAGCCAACAATGCTGCGACCCAAAGCACACCAGGCGCAATATTGCTGAGGACCGTCGCCTCGGGCCCGATTCCTAAAGGAAATAGGCTTGCGACCATTAAGAAGAAAAATACCGTCGTCGCCACGTCTGAGCGTCGCCTAAAGGCCAAGAGGAGATCACGTTTAAGAATAGTTAACCAGGCCTGACTCATGCGCTAAGCCTTAGAGTTTGTGTCGTCTGGGCATCAATGACGACATCCTGATGCGTGGTGATAATCGTCATGCCACCGCGGGCCATGTGCGCGCTGATACAGGTCGCCAAGGTCAGGACCGAGGCCGCATCTAAAGCGGCAAAGGGTTCGTCTAACACCCATAAAGGCGCGTGACTTAACCAAAGTCTTGCTAATGCCACGCGGCGCTTTTGACCCTGCGAGAGCACACCGACCGGTAGGTTGGCGCAGCGCGCAATACCAATCGCCGTGAGGGCGGCAAGTGCCGCCTTGTCATCCACCTGCTCCCCAGCCAAACGCGCGCTGATTTGTAGGTTCTCCATGGCCGTCAAATCATCCTTGAGCCCATTGAGGTGACCGATATAGGTAAGTTTGGAGTGATAGTCTTCTGATGCTTGCTTGATGGGCTGGCCCTGCCACGTGATTGACCCTAACTCTGGGGTTAGTAAGCCGCAGACGATGCGTAGCAGACTACTCTTTCCGCTGCCATTTTCGCCAAGCACGTACATTAAGCCACCGGCATTTAAGGTAAAGCCGATTTGTTTAAACAGTAATCGGTCGCCGCGCAGGCAGGCAAGATCTTGGGCGATTAGCATGGTTTAATTAAGCGCATAAATTGATGAGAGATTGCGCCACCAGCCATAGGCATCCATGCCATAACCAAAGACATAGCGATTAGGCACTTCCAGTCCCACAAAATCCGCCTGAATCGGCTTGGTATGATCGAGCGTCTTTTCTACCAATACCGCCGATAAGACTTGCTTTGCGCCTAACGCTAAACACTTTTCTTGGATGGCGAGCAAGGTGATGCCTTCATCTAGAATATCATCCACAATCAACACGGTGCGACCGCTTAAATCCAGTTTAGGTAGCGCCTTCCAATCCAAGGCGAGACCGACTGTGTTGTTCTGATAGCGACTAGCATGCACATAGTCTAATTCAAGCGGAAAGCTTAACTGCGTGAGGAGTTGCCCTGCAAATACCACGCCACCGCCCATCACGCAAATCACAACAGGCGTGGCCGTCGAAAGCGCTTGGGTAATTTCAACGCCTAAGCGATTAATCGCGCCGGTAACAGCTTCCGCATTATGGATAAGCGTAGCTTGATTAAGTAATTGTTGTGGCGTTTGGGTGTGCACGTATTCTCGAATTAAGGAGGTTAAAATTTAATGTAGGGTCGTTTGCGTCGGGTTTAACTCTAATGGAGTTTCTAACCCCACTTGGAATTGTGGCATGTACTCTTCGACCCAGGATTTTAATTCATTTTTGATCTGGGCTTCACTGACACTTTGCATACTATTGATCCAAATCAATAGATTTTCTAACCACACTTGGTCGACAGGTCGCGCCAAAGCGATACGTAATTTATCATGCGGGGTGGCTTGTGTGTGTTCATCATCAGCCAAAAGCTCTTCAAAGAGCTTCTCCCCTGGACGTAAACCGACATATTCAATCTTAATTTCATCTATTTGCAAACCGGATAGTCTAATCATATCCGCTGCCAATGCCGCAATTTTAACGGGTTCACCCATGTCTAGCACAAAGATCTCACCGCCCTCGCCCATTAACCCCGCCTGCATTACCAACTGCGCCGCCTCTGGGATCGACATAAAGTAACGTGTAATCTCCGGATGGGTAATGGTAATAGGACCGCCCTGAGCGATCTGCTCGCGGAACTTCGGAATCACACTACCACTACTCCCCAACACATTACCAAATCGAACAATCACAAAGCGTGTGCCCAAAGCGCCTTGTAGCCCCTGGCACACCATTTCCGCTAGGCGTTTACTGGCACCCATGACATTTGTCGGATTGACAGCCTTGTCAGTTGAGATTAATACAAACTTAGCTGTACCCGCGTCGATACAGGCTTGCGCGATTGTGTAGGTGCCTATCACGTTGTTGGATAGCGCTTCCCACACATTACCATTTTCCATCAATGGCACATGTTTGTAAGCCGCCGCATGAAACACTACTGCTGGCTGATATTGGGCCAGCACATCGTTGACGCGTTGACGATTCTTAACATCGCCAGTCAAATAGACAAATTTCACGATTTTCTTGAGGGCACTCAGTTCCTGCTCTAGGGTATACAGCGCAAATTCCGACAGATCCAAGCATACTAAGGTACTAGGTTTATATTTTAGAATTTGACGGCAAAGCTCTGAGCCGATAGAGCCTCCAGCGCCGCTAACCAACACAGTATTTCCTGCGATCAATGCATCTAAGCCCGTATTATCTAGCTTGACAGCATCACGCCCGAGTAGATCCTCCACATCGACTTTTCGAATTTGCGAAATACTGACCTTGCCACTAATTAAATCATCAATTGCAGGCACGGTGAGGACATCTAACCCAAGCCGACTCGCTAGCTCCATAGCTTGGCGGCGTTTCTCGTGGTGCGCCGAGGGCATGGCAATGATGACATGCTGCGCTTGCTTGCGCTTGTAAACGTCAGTAAGGTCTTGGATAGCCCCTATCACCTTCACACCAAAGACCTCGCGGCCAAACATCGACTTATCGTCATCTAATAGCGCCACGACGCGCCACTGACGGCTACGCGCTAAGTCCTTAACCAATGCCATGGCCGCTTCACCGGCCCCTAACACAATGACTGGTTCACCTTGCGTTAGGCTCATGCCATACAGACTGTGTTCTTTCCAGGCACGGTAGGCAAAGCGGCTACCCCCCATCATCATCATTAATAACACTGGATCTAAAATGAGAACAGACCTAGGCACAACGACGGTAGTGCTTAACATAAATAGTAAAGCTGCCAGTAATACCGCGGCCGAACCCACCGCAAATAGGATACGTTTGAGATCCGAAACACTGGCAAAGCGCCAGACGCCACGATATAGCCCAACACTCACAAAGACTGTTGCTTGCAATGGCATCACCCAAACCAAGGTCTGCAACATGTGCGCAAAGTGCTCAGTCGGAATAGCGAAATTAAAACGTAATAAATACGCTGCATACCAAGCCAGCACTGACACGGTAACATCATGCAGCACAGCAAGAAGCGTTAATGGGTTAATGGGTGTTTGTTTCATGAATTTAGGTCTGTCACGCAAATAGAGATCACTAAGAGGCTATTGTAAAACATAACACAGGGTTTCAACTTAATGTTTAATGCCATCCCGACGCAACACCTTTAAAAAAGTCATTAAGATAATTTTTAAATCTAAAGCAAAAGATTGTTGATGTAAGTAGTCTACGTCTAACTTCACTTTTTCTGGGATAGGCAATTCGTCACGGCCATTGATCTGCGCCCACCCCGTTAAGCCTGGAACGAGCTTATCAACACCGTACTGGGTGCGTAAAGCCACCAAGTCATCCTGATTAAATAACGCTGGCCTTGGCCCCACAAAACTCATATCGCCTCGGATAATGCTCCATAGTTGCGGCAATTCATCTAGACTGGATTTGCGTAAGAAAGACCCAACGGGTGTCAAAAATTGGTCAGGGTCTGCCATTAGATGGGTCGCAACCGCCGGGGTATCCACCCGCATCGTGCGGAATTTAGGCATCAGAAATAGGTGGTTACATCGACCCACGCGATTCGACCAATACAAGACAGGACCCGTTGAGGTTAGGCGCACCAACAACGCGACTATGATGATGGGCACTATCAATAGCAGAAGGACGCACAACGCCAAACATACATCAAAGCCACGTTTCATTTCTGCTCACCCTTTAATAAACCCAATGCCGTCTCATGCAAGCCATCCTCAACCGCAAATGGTGGCGTCCACCCTAGCCGACTTCGCGCCTTGCTGATATCGAGTTGCAAGTTACCACATAACCGCTGCGCCACGGCACCCTTACCCAGCAATGCCGCACAAAATGTAAGCCAACCTTGTGGTACCGGCAACAGTCTGGACTTTACCCCGAGCACCTGCGCGCATCGCGTGAGTAGTTCCGTGGTTGAGATGTCGCGGCCATCTGAGACCAGAAACACTTGATTCGCAGCCTTGGGGTGATCCATGCAAACACGAATGAAACTGACAAGATTGCGCACATACAAAAAGCTGCGCTGATTGTGAATGGCACCGAGGGGCAATGGGATGCCACGCTTTACCACGCGCATCATACTGGCAAAGTTCGCCTTGACGCCATCACCATAGACGAGTGGTGGCCGAATGATGACCACCGCAATGCCGGTTTGCCTAGCAATCAAAAAGAGTCCCTGCTCAGCCTCAAGCTTTGAGAGGCCGTAGGCATCCTCTGGGTGGGCTGTATCCTCCTCAGTAAAAGGCTGACCTGGCTGCGTGCGTTCGCCATTCACCTTGACTGAGCTCATGTAGATAAAGCGTTTCACGCCAGCCTTAGTGGCCTCGCTTGCCAAGCGCAATGTGCCGTCCACGTTAACCTGCCTAAATGCTGCGAGTGGGTCTGTAGATTGTTCGTCCATGACATGCACGCGTGCCGCAAGGTGCACCACAACGTCACATCCCTGGAGGATAGGTTGCCAGCCATTAAACGCCGCGAAGTCTGGGACTGCATGGTAGGTAAAGTTAGGGAAATCCCCCTGTCGTCGGCCCACACCCACGACTTGAATGCCCTCCTCTAGTAAGGCATTGACCAATGCGCGACCGACAAATCCAGTAGCCCCAGTGACTAGTACCCGCATCCGTCCCACCTTAAAAAATAAACAGCACGAGACAAATCGCTAGCCCTAAACGGTCGATGAAGCGTCGCCTCGTGTCGCCCACGAGGCATAGCAACTTAAGGTTGGATAGGAGGGATGGCCTGGCCACCAAGCGAGCAATAACGTTGATCTTGGGATCCTGGTTAATCGTGGCGCAGACGTGACTGACCTTGGCGACCTCGGCGCGATACCAGCCCTGTTGGAATTGAATTAAACGTGTCCACTTGGCGAGCATGCCGCTGTTGGCACCTACTACGTTTAACGCGTGCTGTCGATAGTAAAGACTAGGTGTTGCATCAACGAACCATTTGGCGCCATAGGCGCGGCATATGGAGTAGGTAAGCCAATCATGTAGCGCTACCTGCCTAGCCTGACTGTTCAACTCTAACAACTGTTCACGCACACGTGCGACGAGCCAGGGCGTCATCAGAAAGGAGCAACCGGGACCTGCAGACTCGAAGAGGAAGTCCCACTTCAATTGCGGCTGTGATTTGACGATTAACTGCTCGGTGCCATCCGGCCAAAAGGCAGTGACATTGGAGGATACGGCGGCAACCTGATGGTGGTTGATGAGATGAATATGGCGAATCAATTTATCCTGATGCCAAATGTCATCTTGATCTGCAAACGCCACATAGTCAAAAGCGTCGGTATCCACATCGCGTATCAGGCGGTAAAAATTCTGTCCAGCGGAACCGGTACCTGCTATTTTGGGGAGTACAACCACACGCGGGTCTATTTTGCTTAGTGCTCGTAGCGTGTCATCCGTACCGTCATTGGAGCCGTCGTCCGAGGCGTAGAGGGTGACATCAACATTTTCTTGCGTCAGGATGGAGTCAAGCTGAGCCTGTAACCATTCCATGCCGTTGTAGGTCGCCATCAGGACCGCGACACGAGGGAACTGGCTATTGGTCAACGTGATCCTTGGTGTCGATAAGTGGCAGTGTCATATAAAAATCTTAGATTAAGAAAGCCACAAGCGACGTGCTTGGCATGCGTTAAATTATAACCGAGACGGTGCGGACCGTTCAAGAAATACAGTCATCATCTTGGCTCCTAGGGGGAGTGCACAATCTCAACTTGGTGGGCGCCATCTTGCTTCCCGATTAATCTGATATGAGCCTGACACACCGCACAAACTTGGCAGCAACCATTGAGGCCTCTATGTCATCTGCTTTTTGTTGACGGGCAATGTCTTGATCGGACGTCGCATCAATGAATGATAAGTTAGCTTTCCCCTGCGGGAGTTTTAGCAGACCGTCTTTATACATTTTCACCTGTATTGATTTCATATTCGTTCAGCTTTCGTTGGTTCGCCTTGCGTGTAAAATTAACCCTTATGACTTACCCCTCACCGTGCAAACCTTGATGAAACAAGCGTACCCCTGTCAAGAATGATTAAGGAGCCTCCAGTCACTTACTAAAGGTTATTTAGTATGCTCAGTCAACTTTTCTGAAAGCCAAATTTTCATCAGCGATTGATAGGGTACATCAAGCTTATTGGCTTGCAATTTAACATTATCTAAAAAGCTTTGTGAGAGCCTTAATGAGATAGAGGCAGTACTAGGCTTTAAATTGGGCATCCTGACTTTAACGGCTTCTGCTAGCTCAAAATAGTCAGACGTATCATTTTTTTCCCAAAATGCACGCTCCTCGGCTTCATTTTGAAATGTCGGGATGCTTTTAATCATTTTTTTCATAATAAATCCTTTCTTTTTTACTCATCGCCCTAGCTGAAATGATACGAATTAATGACTGTTCTTGCCGTAGGGTAAATACGACTGTCAACAAAACGTCTAGGTTGGTCGAACCCAGTGCCACGTAGCGCGACTCAACCTGGCTATGCTTATCATCAGAAACGATCAAAAGAGGTTGATTGAAAAACACCTCCTCAGCTGCGCTCTGAGTGACGCCGTGCTTATCTTGGCTTTTGCGAGCGTTGCCTACATCCCAAGAAAAACCCGTTATAGTAGAAAAATTAATCATAAGTTGTATATTATCATAGTATACAAAATAAGATTAACTGACAGGAAAATACCTGGTAAATAATAGGGTCGCTAGGCATAAAGTCTATTTGAAAGGGAAAAATAGGTCACCTATAAGTGTTGTTAGCGCACCTATTTAGGTCAAGTTCTGGCTTCAACTTGCATGGGTTGGATTTCGCGCAGAATGATGTCGCCCACCTGAATCGAAGTCTGCTTTAGGTTAAAGTTTGTCTGGAGGTTCAGCCAAAACTGGGGCGTCGTATTGAAATAGCGTGCCAGCCTAAGGGCAGTATCGCTTGTGACCCCACGACGTTGACGCACCACCTCATGAATCCTGGTTGCGGGTACACGTAACGCAAGTGAAAGCGCATTCGCGCTCAACCCAAGCGGCAGGAGGAATTCTTCTCGGAGAATCTCACCCGGATGGATGGGTCTCAGGTTATTTTTAATCATAATCAGGCCATACACTGCGAATCAATGATTCCTTTTACCCAAGCACTGATGTGCGCTATATCAAGTTCTCGGTTTTCAAACATCGTGATAATGACTTCATAAGCCGCTTGTGAACTTGTTTTTAATCGATATCCATTCATGCGCAGAAAAACATCCATCGTAGCAAAAGCAATTCTCTTGTTGCCGTCCACGAAGGGATGATTGATCACGAGACTTTCAAACAGGGCGGCAGCCTGCGACTCAATGTCAACATAATAGCCTGACTGCGGGCGATGAACAGACGCCTCTAGCGCTCCGCGATCGCGAAGGCCTGACGCCCCACCAAATTTTTGAATGAGAATCTCATGCATCATGAGCACCTCATCGATCGTTAAATAGACGGTCATTACTTAGCGAGCGCTTGATAGAGCGTCTCAAATTCATGCAAGCTTTGCGCAAAATGCGTCATCACCTTTTGGCTTGGTGCAACGGCACCTTTCTTTGACAGGTAGTCACGGAACGCCTCATCCAATACCGCATGGAATTTACGTCCCTCAGCCCCTGCAATCTCACGCAACGTGTTTAATACCTCAGGATTGGCCTGAGAAGAAAATTTACTTAATTGGGATGTGCGCATCAATAGACTCTTTCATGAATTTTCTGTATTTTTCTTGAAAAAGCTTGAAATGTCAAGAACTAGTCTTTGTTTAATGCACGTGTTAAGCAGTATTAGCGTCCCATGTCCCTGCTAACAGGGAAGTTTACAGGGAATATGAGGAAATTAGGCTTTAAACACCCAACCCTTATCCCCGAAAATGCACGCCAGGCTTTGTTTGGTAGTTTACGTACCCCAGCCCGTATCAGGGAATAACAGGGATTGGGATTGTTCAGATGAGAACCAGTCCGTTTTGTAAAAATACTAAAGCTTTTTTCCTAAGCGCCCTAACGCAAAATAATCATACCGGTTTTCATCGAATTGAATCATGTCGATTCTATAATGGCTGAAAATAGCCTCAATCAAAGTCTGATCAAATACATGGTGATGCAAACCTCTGTTCGACAAATTACTTAAGGATCTTTGTTTGAACTGCGCTAGATTACCCGCAGCAATGTCCCTCGACAGGTCGTGATAAAGCAATATTTCATCTAAATGCGTTAAATCATCTTCGGCTATATTGCCTTCATAATCCGTTAAAATGTGCTTAAAATCCGTATATGGTCGCTTACGATCAAAATTACTTTCTTTTTTTGGTAAAACTAAAAGTAGGTATCCTTCCGGTTTAATCACCCTCACCCACTCGTCCAAGGCCTTTAGGGTATTAGCTACATGCTCCAAGCAGTTTGAGGATATCAAGAAATCATAGGTGTTACTTTTAATATCCTTTAAATCTGTAGCATCTGCAATAAATTGCTTCCCTAGCCTGCCCTTATAATAATTAAAGGTGTTACCTCCCTCAATCACGCCCTCCCACATAGTCTTATTTGAAAAATTAACACCATCTAGGGAAGATATCAGCTCATAGATTGGAAGCGTTGTTTTAAAGGCTAGACTTGGCCCTCCAATCTCAATACCATGTTTACCCATCAAAATTTCATTGTAAATATAGGTTGTAGGTAACCTTTCTTTACTATATTTAATATAGTAAAGCAGGTCCATACAAGATTTTGGCAGTAGATTACTTATCAGCTTTTTTAAATATGTTACACCTTTAGTCATTTAATAGTTTTCCCCAAATAACGCCTAATTGACACAGTCACCCCGTCTGTGTGCACTTGTAACAGAGATAGCCAAATGTAAGGCAGGGTCAAGAAGATTAATATAACTAATTTAATTTGATGGTTTTTTACAATACCAATTAGTAAAACTGTTAATACAGAGGCTAAAGTAAAAAAAGCTAAATTCCATAATCGTTTATCACGCTTAAAATGCAGTCTATATGCAATATACACTAGCCCCAAAAAGTCCACCGAAGCTCTGACACACCAAGCCATCGCCGCACCAACTACACCGTACTCTTTTAATAGAATCCACAATAAAAGCAAATACGGAAGCAATTCCAGTAAATGCAATTTAGCGGTTAAATCAGATCTGCCAGCCCCTTGCACTTTGGCGAAGACAATTTGCGCGGCACTATTAACAAGTACACCAGCCACTAACCAAGTCACAACACCAGAACTTTCCAAGGAAAAGCTACTTCCTAACCATAGCCCTAACCACTGAGGAGAAAAAGCAACCAAGATAATGGATGCAGGAAAAAGCAACAGCAGAACATAGCGAACACCTTTATCTAGCATATTTATAACTATATTTGGTTGAGAACTAAAGTGTTGAGAAAATAATGGAAACAGGACACCTGATATAGCGACAGGAACAACCAACAACTTAGTTACTACTTCATAAGGTGCAACATAATAAGCAACGGATGCTACCCCTAACATGGATGCAATCACAAAGCGATCCAAGTAAACCATGAGTGGGCCAATAATATTACTGAGCGTCATCCACGACCCGAACTGGAATAAAGGCTTTATCCACCTTCGATGAAATGATGCCGTAATCGGATTTAATATATCAGAGCGCTTCACGCAGACGACATGCAAAATCCAGACAATGATACGGACGAGAATGAGGGCATAAATTGCACCCACTAAAGATTTTGAGAAAAAAGAGGCTAAAAATGGGCCTAGGAATGTCCCAACACCCATGACCATCCGAATCAAACTAGCCTCTTTGAAGAGGTGCAAGGACTCGAGAATACCTCTTAAGGCAGAAGTATGGACGACGATAGGAATTGAAATGGATAACACTGAAAAGGCTAATAACGTCTCAGCCCTAAGCAAAACTGACACATGTAGGACGTTTGTCACAATGAAAGGTACCGCTAACCAAAGCACTGCACCGCCAAACAGTCCAAGAATCCACATCAAACGGAAGCTAGTGCGAACAAGCTCAGCAATGTCGATTGCATCTTCCTCTCGCGCTAGCAGCATTGAGACCTGCTGCGTTAGCGCACGAGAGAGGCCAAGATCAAAAAGTCCGAAATAGCCCACCAAGGACCAAGCTAAGGTTAATAAACCAAACCGCTCTAACCCATAAGCTGAAATGATCATTGGGAACAACGTAAGTCCTGCTAGCAATGGCAAAACATTACCCATTAGATTCCAAATGATATTCTTTTTAACTGAAATCATGATGATAGGTACTTCTGAAGTTAACTAGGATCAAAGCGTGTTTTAGGAATTGACGTGCACTTACCAGTAGTTAAGTCTAGCCGGCCACTAATATTTCTAAGGCCGTGCCAAATGCCCAAGGCCATGCTACATGCTCGGAGCCTGCGCTCTGGCGCAAAGAGCAAGAAGTAAAGTTTGAATTGCACAAGGCGAAGCAATAAAAGTACTCTTTGTATAAAGGGTATCTTAACGTCACGAATCATGAGTAAGGTATTACGGAACATATAGTAATCACGCAGAGGTGAGTGATAGGCAACATTACGCATATGGAATAACCAAATACGCTTCACCTTATCACCCAATGAGTGTTGCATGATTGCATCAGGGGCCCCAAGCAATTTGTAGCCCCTTGATCGTGCACGAAAACACCACTCGGTATCTACGTGATCGATGAAGTAATTGCTGCGCATGCCACCAAAATCCAATAACGCCTGCATAGGAATCAAAGCACCCGAACTAATCAAGAACGTCACAACAACCGCTTTCTGAGACGAGTTTGTATTTTCTGGACTGTAGCGATAAGGCACACTAAATCGACTTACTTTAAAGTGAGATAAAAACTGAGTCCTTGTATCTATGTAAAGAGGCCCAACGGCAGCAATGTTAGACTTATTTGCCCCATCACTAAAAACATTCAAGCTCTGCTTTAGCTTTTGAACCATATCAGGATAGGGAACGCTATCCTGATCGAGGATTAATATATATTCTGCCCCCTGCTCATAAGCCCACTCAATACCAATATTGTGCGCATATGCAATCCCCATATTCTCCCTTAAACAGATGTAATGGAGATTGTAACTTTCAGGGCATCTCGCGATAAGGTCATCAATAGTATTGGGTGTATTGTCAACCACCACCATAGATTCTACCTGCCGCAAGGTAGCTTCAAGGAGTTGCTTGAATGCAGCAACTTCAGGATGGTAGCTTACAACGACAGCAACGATTTTAGGCTGTGAATTATTAGTCAAAGTGAATCCATAGGTATTGATACATTGCGCATAAAGTGAATTTAAGCGCCAGTTAGGCCGAGTCCATCTGTTAATTATATTGCCAATATCACTAATAAAAACATAATGAAATATTTGTTAGCTTAAACTTCAGAAGTACTAGATTTACAAAGCATATTAATTGTCAGATGAGCAAGAATAATAAAGCCAATCACTAATGAAATTAGTCCAATATATGGAAAAGAAATCATACTCAAGTTGCTCAATATCTCAGATGATTTATTCAAACAAAACATATCGCACGTAAAAGAAAAATGCTTATCATCAGCCTTAATCGCCAAGCCCGCAAAAAGAGCTATATTTGCCCATAAAGCTAGCATCTGAAAAACAAATGCATAAAACAGCAAGGTAATAAATATAAACTTCCTTAGCTTATATTGAGTTAATTGATGGGCTACTAAGCCAATCGCAGGAGCAATCCAGGGTGTTGAATTGCATTAATAATTGACCCACCAATTGCATTTAAAACTGACCCACCCTTTGTTGTTAATTTAGCACAATTTATAGGGTTGGTATGTTGATTTATTTCCCCTTTCTATTGTTCGCAGTGCTGTGTTTGAAACGGAAACTTTCATTGCCTGATTCAACGATATGGCAACGATGCGTTAAACGGTCTAATAAAGCCGTTG
>Ga0214221_1000138_pt1 | contig 26520 bp, 47 predicted proteins | sample TroBogypolimnion_8_FD_153059 | JGI IMG/M metagenome (GOLD analysis project Ga0214221, IMG submission 153059) | Freshwater microbial communities from Trout Bog Lake, WI - 09AUG2007 hypolimnion | ecosystem: Environmental > Aquatic > Freshwater > Lake > Hypolimnion/Profundal zone ...
TACAGTTGGTATTGACGGCCCACTTGCTCGATGGGGAGCCAAGTATGGGAGTTAATGTCCAATGTTCTTTCAGTGGACCCTGGTCTAATTACTGGTTATGTAATGTGGCGCAACGAGGAACGTGATGAAGGCGAACTTGATGCGCAAGATTTTCTAGTAAAAGCTTCAGAACTAATTGAAAAAGGAGAAGTTGATGTCGTTGTATGCGAAAGATTCGTCATTAGCTCGCAAACTGGAAAGTTTAGTCAAGCGCCGTGGAGTCTTGAGCAAATTGGAGTTCTTAGATATTTATGCAATAAAAAAGGAATACCTTTTGTACTACAAAATGTCAGCGATGCAAAACGATTTGCAGATGACAAAAGACTTAACCACATTGGTTGGAAAAAACCAAAAGGAGCAGGGCACGCAAGAGATGCTCAACGACACTTACTTTTATACCTTACAAAAAATAAACTTATTGACACAAAAATGTTCCTCAAAAAAAGATAAATGTGTTATAGTTGACATTGTAAAGAAAGAGGACGCGAATGCCATTGGCTGAAATTGATGGAAATGAAATCTCCATCAAAACCGAATACCGCGACCGCTACGCTATTAAGACAATACCTGGAGCAAAGTGGAGTCAAAGTGGAAGCTGGAGACTTCCATTAAGTTGGGCTAGTTGTGTTGCACTTCGAGGAGTCTTTGGAGAACGTCTTGACATTGGAGAAAATCTTCAACAATGGGCTGCAAATGAAAAAGAAACTCGCATTGACCCATGCATGAAACTTCGCGACGCAGTTGATGGCTTAGGTGACGAAAGGCTCTTCCCTCCGCAAAAGGCTGGTGTCCAGTGGTTGCAAGCAACTCGTCGCGGTCTATTAGGCGACCCAATGGGAACAGGAAAAACTCGCCAACTTTTATTGGCAATTCCTGATGACGGCTGGCCAGCCATTGTAGTAACTCCTAATGGAGTTCGCTCTGCTTGGAAACAAGAAGTAGAAAAACTTGGAATGGACTGTGAAGTTCGTATTCTTGACGGCGGCGCATCAAAAAGAAAAAAGCAACTTGAAGGAATTGAAGATGGGGACAAAGTTCTTGTTGTTGTTAACTGGGAATCTCTTCGTACTCTTTCTCGTCTTGCAAATTACGGTTCAATCTCTCTTACTCGTTGCGTAGAACATGGTGGAGAAAATCCAGCCACAACAGAAGCTCGTTGCGAAGTACATAATAAAGCTCTTAATACAATTACTTGGAGAACAGTAATTCGAGATGAAGCTCACCGAGCAAAAGACCCATCATCAAAACAAACTCGTGCTTCATGGGCTTTACAACATGCACCGTCTGTTCGTTATTGCTGGGACGCAACAGGTACTCCAATTGCTCAACATCTAGGAGACTTATGGGCAATTATGCACGGCAACTCTCCACTAGACTTTCCACGTAAAAGTAGTTTTATTGAACGCTATGCTCTTGCTACTTGGAATAGTTGGGGCTCAATTGATGTTGGTGGAGCAAATCCACTAAACTCTAAAGAACTCTTTTCTTTTCTTGACCCGCGTTTTCGTCGCGTTCCAAAAGAAGTTCTTCTTCCATTCCTTCCTAAGAAAATGCGTCAGGAATGGACGTGTGAAATGACTAAGAAGCAAAAAGAAGCCTATCAAGATATGGCATCAACAATGATTGCTGAGCTAGAAAGTGGCGTTCTGGTCACTACAAATCCACTTGCTCAATACACACGGTTGCTTCAATTTTCAAGTGCGTACGCAGAAATCAATGATGACGGTTCTGTCTCTTTACAAGCTCCATCGTGCAAAGTTGAAGCTCTTATGGAAATTCTTGACAACCTTGGAGACGAGTCAGTAGCAGTCGGTATGGTTTCTAGACAATTGCTTAATCTTTGTCAAGAACGACTAACTAAAGAAGGAATAAGTTTCTCTTCAATCCACGGCGGCCAGTCGATGGATGAAAGAACTAATGCTATTACTGATTTCCAAACAAAGAAAGTTCGTGTCATTCTTCTTACGGTACAAGCAGGAGGTACAGGAATTACTCTTACAACTGCTCCGTATCTTATTATGCTTCAACGTTCGTGGTCATTGATTGACAACATGCAAACAGAAGACCGTATTCACCGTATTGGTTCTGAGCAGCATGAACAAGTTACTATCATCGATGTTCTTACAGAAGGAACTATGGAGATGGGAAGACAAATAGAACGTCTTCAAGAAAAAGGAGAAAATCTAAATGAAATTCTTCGTGATGCAGAAACATTAAAAAAGATTTTGTACGGCCAGGTAATTAAGTAAATTCCTGTTATTATTCAAGTATGACGGAAAGACAAATGCACGTTAGTAACTCAGAAATCCAAACATTCAAACGGTGTAGACGTAAGTGGTACTTAGGTAACTACCGTAAGCTTCGCAAAGCAGAAGAAAAACAAACTGGTGCATTGAAGCTCGGTACTAAAATCCATGAAGCACTTGCTTCTTATTATTCTCCAGTACCTAGAGACCCAATTGAAGTAATTCGTGAAGAATACGACAATGCTCGTAATGCATGTAATCCAGAAGATTCAATCACAATGGAAGAACTCAACAAAGAAGCAGACCTTGCTTTAAGAATGATTGAAGGTTATGTTGAATGGGTTCAAGAAACTGGTGTTGATGATGACTTTGACGTAATTTCTGTTGAAGAAGAACTTGCAGCAGACTTTGTTGAATTGCCAGTAACTATTATTGGAAAGCTTGATACTCGTATTCGACGTAAGTCAGACGGTCGTCTTCTTTCAATGGACCACAAAACATGCGCATCATTTGATGGTCTTACTCGTACTCTTGAAATAAATGAACAACCACTTATGTACCAGCTTCTGGAAAGAATGACTCAACCAGAAGACCAGTACGTAGTCGGTGGAGTTTATAACATGCTTCGTAAAGTAAAGCGTACGGCAAATGCTAAGCCGCCGTTTTATCTTCGCGAAACAATCCACCACAATGACATTGAACTTAGAAACTTTTGGTCTCGTCTTTACGGTACACTTTCTTCTATGATTGAAGTTACTAAAAAGCTTGATGAAGGTATGGACCATCGCATTGTAGCGTACCCATCTCCTAATAGCAATTGTTCATGGGACTGTGAGTTCCGTGCTGTATGTCCAATGTTTGATGACGGTTCTCGAGTTGAAGGTGTACTTGAATCTGTCTACAAAGTCCATAATCCATATGAAAGATACACATCAGAGGTGACACTATAATGCAAGGCGTAAGTATTCTTGTTCACGGACCAAGTAAAAGCGGTAAGTCTTTTCTTTCTGACACAAGCCCGTCTCCCAGACTAATTCTTGATGCAGAAGGCGGAGCCAGTACTCGCTTTACAAATTCTCGTAAGATTATTTGGAATCCACTAAACGAACATCCACCAAAAGATGACGGTACATGGGATACTTGTATTGTGTATGTTCGCTCATTTCAAGATGTTCAACGCGCTTACGAGTGGTTGAATTCTGGACAACACCCTTTTAAGTCCATCACTATTGACTCTCTTTCTGAGACTCAACAAAGATGCATTGATGCAATCGTTGGAACCGAACAAATGAAGACGCAGGACTGGGGTGAATTGCTGAGAAAGATGTCTTCTCTTATTCGCTCGTATCGTGACTTAATTATTCATCCAACGAACCCACTTCGCACTGTAATGTTTATTGCAATGACTCGAGACAACGACGGCGTTCGTCGTCCATACGTGCAAGGACAACTTGCAAACACACTTCCGTATTATGTAGATGTCTGCGGCTATCTTTGGTCGGAGCTTGATAGTGACACGGGAGTAGTAAGACGACGTCTTCTTTGCGCACAACACAGTGCATTTGAAGCCGGCGACCGTACAGGAAAACTTGGTAATGTTGTAGAAGACCCAAACATTATGACAATGCTAGGTTTGATTTACGGAAATGACAGTAGTACCACAAACCAATAAAAATAGGAGATAGAAGATGCCAACATGGAATGACTTGCTTAAAGAAGCACAAAGTTCCGGCGGCGGTGCAAGTTACGAACCGCTTCCAAACGGACAGTATGATGTGAAGATTGTAAAGTCTGCGCATAAGATTGCTCAATCTGGAAAATCAATGTTTGAAGTAGAAATGCAAGTAATGACTGGTCCACATGCTAACCGTAGAGTTTGGAATCGTTTTGTTGTTACACCAGACAATCCAAAGGCTCTAGGTTACTTTTTCTCTAACATGAGAATCCTTGGATTGAACACAGAATTTTTCTCTGGCGGACCAAGTGACGACCAAGTTGCTAGCGCTCTTGAAGACAAGATGTGTCGCATTGAAGTAGGCCAGTCTGAGTACAACGGTTCAGTACGAAACGAAGTTAAGAAGGTTCTTCCTCTTGACGGCGTAGTAGTTCCTGCAACACCAGTTGTGGAATCAACTCCTACACCGGTGACAGCACCATCTGCACCTGCTGCTAACACTCCACCAGCTCCACCGTTCTAATGAAGAAAGTCAACGTCGCAATTGTAGGCGTAGGAAACTGCGCCAGCTCACTAGTACAAGGAATTCATTTTTACCGTAATGTTGGTAACGATGATGAAACCGTCCCCGGTGTAATGCATAATTCCGTCGGTGGCTATCTCATTCGTGATATCAATATCGTTGCAGCATTCGACGTGGTGGAGACAAAAGTAGGTTTGGATGTAAGTGAAGCTATTTTCGCTTATCCAAACAACACGGTAACATTCTCAGAAGTTCCGTACCTTGGTGTAAAAGTATCAAGAGGAATGACTCATGACGGCTTAGGTAAGTATTACCAAAAAGTTGTTAATAAGTCTACGGAACAAACAGTAGATGTTGCTCAAGTTCTTCGTGATACTAACGCGGATGTAGTTATTAGCTATCTTCCGGTAGGTTCTGAAGAAGCAACTAAGTGGTACGTAGAACAAGCAATTGCTGCTGGGTGCGCATTTGTAAATTGCATCCCAGTATTTATTGCTCGTGAAAAGTACTGGAGCGACCGTTTTGCTCAAGCAGGACTTCCTGTTATTGGTGACGACATCAAGAGCCAGGTTGGTGCAACGATTGTTCACCGAGTTCTTACTACTTTGTTCCAAGACCGTGGTGTTAAGTTGGAGCGTACTTCTCAACTTAATGTTGGTGGTAACATGGACTTTATGAACATGCTTGAACGAGAGCGTCTTGAGTCTAAAAAGATTTCAAAGACAAATGCAGTTATTTCAATGCTTGAGTACGACATGGGAGAAAAGAATGTACACGTTGGTCCATCGGACTATGTTCCTTGGTTGGAAGACCGTAAGTGGGCGCATATTCGTATGGAAGGACGCACATTTGGAGACGTTCCTCTTAACATAGAACTTAAGCTTGAAGTAGTTGACTCGCCAAACTCTGCTGGAGTAGCAATTGACGCAATTCGTTGCGCAAAGATAGCGTTAGATAAAGGTCTTTCGGGAGCAATCACTGAACCGTCTGCATACTTTTTTAAGAGTCCAATGGTTCAAATTCGTGATGATGTTGCTCGTGAAATGCTTGAAGATTTTATTGAGTATGAATAGTGGGAAAAAAAGCTCGCTATACACTTGCTAAAAATGAAGATGATGCAGTTTCTTTTAGAAACCAATTCATTGCATTTTCTAAAGCAGAATTAGCAACAGGCGGTCCAGACCAGCACCTTCAACTTATTGGTGTACTCGGTAAGAAAATTAGCGACCCTGCATGGTTAGTCGGTTGTTACATGGCGCCGTACAATGTTCCTGGTGGTCTTGCTATAAATAAGAGTTGGACTACTCCGTCATCAGCACTAGACTTAGATACACTTAGTGAATGGTTTGCTGCAAACTGGGCAGGTCTTCCTGTCCGTAAAGAACGTCGACCTTGCCGTAGTCCAAAGAAGATGGCGGAGTATCTAAACTCATATGCAAAATGGGAAATGAACACTCTTCCTGGAATTGCAGATGCAGATTATGAAACACTTTGGTCTTCTCTAAAAGACGTTCGCTTTATTGGACGGTACGCTGGAATGAAATTGCTTGAGTCTCTTCGTCGTTCTGATGTTATTAAAGCAGAAATGCCAGACATTAGAGCAGGTAAAGGAGGAGACTGGTCTCCACGGCTAGCTCTTTCGTATCTTTATCCTGAGCATGATGAAGTACTTAACCGTGATAAGTCTAAAGCAGCAGGAATTACTGTGAACAAGTTTGCGGCAAGTGTGTACCCTTATTATAAGGAAGCCGCTGGTATTCCTGATATGTACACATTTGAAGTTTTACTTTGTGACTTTAAACAACACTTAGAAGGAAAGTATCCTCCAGGTAAGCCGTTGAATTCTGAATTCAATCACATTGAAAAGATTCAATCATGGCCAAACTTTAATGATGTTGATGCAAATCAAATCTTTGAATTAAGAAAAGAACTTTTTCCTCACGAATATCTACGTGAGATTAGCGGATGGATTCCAGATGAAAGCAATTGAAGTACTTGACGGTCTATGGATAAGAGGACGACTTAATTCTGCTTTAACAACTCAGCAAGCAGTTGCAGAATTAAAAGAGTTAGGCATTACATCTGTTCTTTCTGTTCATCCGCAAGGAGACACAATGCTTCTTGGTCAAAATGAAATTGACTATAAGCATGTTCCATTGTCTGACGGTAAAAAGATTCCAGATGTGATTGAAGAACTTGCTGACTGGGTATATGAAAGAGTTCCATCAACTCTTGTAATGTGCCGAGCAGGAAGAAATAGAAGCGGGCTCATTGTTGCTCTTACAATAATGCGTATTAAAAAAGTAAGTGGGCCTGTTGCATTAGATGTATTAAGAAATAAAAGGCCACGAGCTATCGCAAATCCAGCATTTGAAAAATATCTACTGGGATTGGAAGCTCCAAAAGGAGAAATATGATTCTTAACCTAAGAGGAGGGAACGGGTCAGGAAAAACTACGATTCATCATTGGTTAATTGATAACCATGATGCTGAACCGATGTTTGACCCGAATTTTTTTACTGAAGCAGAAAAGAAAGCAAATGCTTGGAAACTTCCTGGCGGTCTTTACATCATTGGAAAATACACCGGTGGTGGAGACAGTGTGTTATTTGAGTCTTTAAAGTCAATGGTAAGAGGATTTTCACAAGAAGGCCACGTCTTCTTTGAAAATGTTTTAGTGTCAGGTTCAAAGCATAGTTGGCTTAACATTCGTAAAGAAATGTCAGACCAGAATTGGGTATGGGCTACATTAGATACTTCTCCTGAGATTTGTCTTGAAAGAATCTATAGTCGCAACGGTGGTAAGCCGATTAAAGAAGACATCATTATTGGATTTAACAAACGAGTCCGTAGTCTTCAAGAATGGCTTGCAAGTGAAGGTGAAAAGTCTTATCTTATTGACCACACACAGTCAATAAAACTAGTTCATGACTTACTGACAGAAGGAGGCTGGAATTGTGGCACATCTCATCAGTGGTGAGTTAATTGAATTCACAAAGCTTCTTAGTCTAAATGCTCCTCCTTTACGGTGCGAGCATCTTAAAAAAACAAAGCAACAGTTTTGGGCAGTACTTGGAGACGAAAGAATTACGTGTAGAGAATGCGCCGTCGCATCTCTTGCAAAATGTTCTCAATGCCCAGAACCTTCAAGAATGTATTTCATATTGAGCTATCTTCGTGGCTCAACAGGAAACGCTCCAAATTACTTTATAGCATCTGCTTGTGAATGGTGCTCTAGTGATGTAGAAGAAGGCGAATGGGGTATAAAGTTTACAGAGTTTAGAGGTAATGACGGTCGTCTTTTCTTTACTCATGTAAAACAAATAACAACCATGAGTATTCCAGAGACAGCAATAGAAAAAGTTAAAAAAGAAAAGAAGACAGAGGAGACGGTGGATGAGTTGGAATTGGCTTGAAAAAACTCGTGAGTTGCAAATAGCTTCTTACGGTGCAGACCCAGCATCTCTTGAAGGAGATGTTCTTGCTGATTTTGTTATTTGGAACTGTGTTGCTCTTTCTGATGAAGTGTCCGAGTTTCTCGGAGAAGTACAGTGGAAGCCATGGGCTAAAACTCGAGGTGGAGTCAATCGAGATGCAGCAATTGGTGAATTAGTTGACGTTGCCCACTTCCTTGCCAATCTTGCCGTGGCTATGGGATGCACGGATGAGGAATGGGAACGTCGCTACCGCGCAAAGATGGAACTTAATGCTAAAAGGCAAAGTGACGGATACGACAATGGAAACAAATGCCAAGTCTGTAAACGAGCTCTTGATGATGTTGCAGTGAAATGTACTAAGGACGTATGTGCAGGAGAATAAGAAAGAATAACCATGACTTTACGATTTGTTGATGTCCACTGTTTTGCTGGCGGTCTTGCTTTAGGAGTCCAACAAAGTGGCTTTGAATTAGTTGGTAAGAAAGAATTGCAAGGAGCTTTTGGAGCTCAGAATATGGAAGTCAATAGACATATTCTTGGTAACAATTGGCAGACTCAATCTGGGCCGTATGAAGACTGGGAACCAATTGATGCGGAACTAATTATTGGCAATCCACCGTGCAGTGGTTTTAGTCTTCTTTCGTCAAAAAGTTTTAGAGGTATTAACTCTAAAGCAAACGCATGCATGTGGGGAATCACAGAGTTTGCAGCAAAGACTGCGCCTCCTATCTTTGCATTTGAATCTGTTCAAGGCGCATACACATCTGGTCTTGATTTAATGCGTGACCTTCGCAGTCATTTGGAAACTTTAACTGGCCAAAGGTACGACCTTACGCATGTTCTTCACTCTGCTCGTTCAATGGGTTCTCCTCAATTGCGACGTCGTTACATGTTTGTTGCTCACCGAGTACCATTCGGAGTTGAATTGCCTAATCCAAAAGAACTTCCAACGGTGAAGCAAGCAATTGGAGACCTTGAAGGATTAAATCTTCAATGGGAACCGCAATCGTATGTAAATGCTCCGCTATCAAAGTGGGCAAAAGAAAAGCGTGCAAAAAAAGTTGACGGTCATATGAATGTCCAAAATCTTGCAGCGCAACGAATTCAATTTCTTCTTGAAACAGGATACTGGACTCCAGGAAAAGACTACGCAAAACTTATGAGAGAACTTTACGACAACGACGTTGAGCTTCCAGAAATGTTTAAGCCGTATGAAACATACATTGAAAAAGACTGGGACTTTGGTTGGCACAATGCAAGCCGTCTTCGTCCAGACCACACAGCACCTGTAATTACTGGAAGTGGCGGTACCGATACTGCTCACTACTCAGAAAATCGTACTATCACGCATAGAGAAGTTGCTCGTCTTATGGGTTACCCAGACAACTGGTTAATTGAGCCAAACAAGAAATATAGCGCGCTTACTGCTGGTTGGGGTAAGGGAGTCACGGTTGATTGTGGTAAGTATTTTGGTAAGTGGCTCTATGCTTCTTTAAGTGGAAATCCTGGCTCACTTAAAGGTGAACTTACAGGAGACCGCGAAAGAGTGATAAACGTCACTAACCACTATAAGGTACTAGAAAAAGCAGCATAAAAGTTTTTTTGTAGTATTGTACTCTTCTTGTATAGATGTGTTATAGTTATCTATGTCGGGGTAACCCGTTAAAAAAGGAGATGTTATGACGATTTATCTTTCAGACCACCGGGATTTACATCCAGCAACTGAGCGCCAAGTTGCTTACGTATCTAAGTTGGCCAACTCTAGTTCTTTGACTGGAATTTCTTGGGTCATGAAGATTCGTGATGAAATTGCTCGAGACGGCGGAGTCCAAATAAACAAAGGTCGCGCATCACGTTACATTAACGCCCTTAAGGAAGCTCAAAGTAAAGCAGCATACGACCGCAAGATGGACGTTCCTGCTACTGAAGCTCAAGTCAACTATGTTCGTGCTCTTTATGAAGCACGCAAAAACATTGTACATGCTTACGTAAGCGTTGCAACTGTTCGTTTAAGTGACGGCATGACAAAAGCTCAGGCAAGTGTTCTCATTGAGGAACTCAAAAAAATTAAAGTTCAAAAGCCAGTGATAGAAGCAGAAGTTGCTCAGCAAGCTTCTATTCCACTCGGTACTTACACTGTTGTTCTTGGCGAAGACAACTACATTACACTTCGTGTAGACCGTGCTTCTTTCATCAAAGATGCAGAAAAGTTCATGGTTTCATACTTAATTGGCGCAGACAACGAAACTTCTTACGCTGGCTTTGCATTTGTAGACGCTAAGGGCATTCACGTCTGGAGCAAGTTTAGAAATGAAAGCCGCATCGTCAAGGCTGCTCAAGTTCTTTGGGCTATTGCCCAAACAGAAGCTGGTCTAGGCGAAGCTCATGAAGAATTCTTAAAAAATGCAGAAGCATACGCAATAAAAAGTGGTCGTTGCGCTCGTTGCGGTAAGAAGCTTACTGTACCAACATCTTTGCACCGTGGTCTTGGTCCTGACTGCGCTGCTCGAGAGGGGCTATAATGGAAATCAGACCAGCAGAACTTTTAATTGGCGATGTGACTCCGCACGGAATTGTGGCTTGCGTAGTGTGTAAAAGCCATAATCTTATTGCAAAAGTCACATTTGAAGACGGTACTGTAAAACTTTTCAAAGGTTTTGAAAAAATCACGGTACTTGAGCCTTAATGTAGTAAAATTAGAGTATGAGGACGAAAGATATGAGTAAGACTTTGGCTTTTTCTCGAAAGTCTCTTCGTGACGAAGATGTGGTTTCGTCCAATGAAGAGAAGGGTATCTTTACTTTTAATCCGACGGTAACCACTCCGTACTCGCTTACTAAGCAATTCGCGTTAACAAAAGCAAACATTCTGCATGTGCAGATAACGAAAAAGAGAGGCAGGACAAGCAATGCTAGCAACGCTTGAGAAGGTAGGGTATGACGCCAACAAAGTTTCCTCAGTAAGAGAAGCTTTGGAAATGCATAATCTAAACTGGTCGGTTGAGGTTCGTCCGACTTATTTTAGAACCAGCAAAGGCGAATATGCAGGAATGAAGAATTCATTTGCAACGGTACGAACAGACACAGAACAAATGCTTGGGCGTGTAGGAAGCGATTATGTTCCTTGCGACAATGCTGCTGCTCTTAGTCATGTCGATGGACTTATTGCTTCAGGTGCTGCCACATTAGACTCAGTCTTTGAGCTTAAGGGAGGCCGTCGAGTAGGCGCTTCTCTTCGTCTTAACGACAAGATTTCTATTGCCGGTGAAGACCCAATTGAAATGTACATTGTTGTTACAACATCTCACGACGGTACACGTGCCGACAAGACAGAAATTACTCCGATTAGACTTTGGTGCACAAACCAACTTGCACTTATTAGTCGTGAGACAAAGCAGTCTTGGTCTGTTCGTCACTTGTCAACTATGACAAACCAACTAAAAGTTGTTGAAGAAGAACTTAAGCTTATTTCTAATTACGGTTCATGGTTGCAAAAGACCGGAGATGAGCTTGTTGCTAAATCACTTCGTGAAAATGAACTAGCTCGTCTTACAATGGACGCTCTTAATGGAATTACTGATAATCAAGAAAAGAAAACAAAGATTACAAATGACATTCTTGATGTCTTTAAGTTTAGTGACCTTATCGGTGATGACTTTAAGAATACGGCATGGGGCGGACTTAATGCAGTAACCGAGTACTTTGACCACCACCGTAACTACCGAAGCGCACATGCACGATACAACTCAATCACCAATGGCAACGGCGCTCGTATGCGTAATGCTATGGCAGAAAGATTGCTTGCTGCATGACAACTCGCCTAAATGTTCTTTTTAACGGTTCACCCGATGAAGGAGCACCAACATTTCGTGAAGTAGTGGGAGCAGAATACAAACAATTTCTGTTCTCACGCTTTGCAAAATGGAGGAAGGCGTCAAAAGAAGGAGACATTTGGACGCTAGAAATTGACGCTTTACCACTTGATAGGCATAAGGTAACATTCATCTTAGCTACAGAAAGTGCTGAAGAAGAGGATATAGCGGCATCGGTTATTGACATTACTCACTCAAACTCAATTCCTATTCGACTTGCTGGAGAAAAAGAGTTTGACAAAGACCGAAGAATCCAGATGAAAAAAGACTGCGTGGAAATCTGTGACCGCGTATTTGTAGTAAACATCGGAGAAGTTCTTGACGATGAAACACAGAATGTAATTGAATTTGCAGAAGGAATAGGTAGACGAATCGTCTATCTTCGTTATTAGGAGAAATATGACAGATGAAGAAAATGTAAGTGTTCCATTGGAAGACGCTCTTACAAAAGCTCTTAACAAAGAGTTTGAAGAAGTAGGCAAGCCATTAGAATCATTTGATGCAGAAACACCAGAGACAGCACCCGAAGCAGAACCAGAAATGCAATGGCCGTTACCAGTGTATCCTCTTGTTGCTAAGTTTGATGTCCAAATTGTAGAACTTGAAGACCAAAATGCAATTGTTCTTGCTGTCTATACAGGAGCAGGCGCTACATTCGGTCTTCTTTCTCAAGAAGGAGCTTTAGCACTTTCTTCTCGTTTGAAGAAATGCGCAAACAGCATGATTCCAGGTAAGTAACAAAAAAGTAGGACGAAGGCATTACCGCTGTATAGCGGAAAGCCTGCAAATAAGTGAAACGACTTAAGCCATGACGGTGATACTAAGGAGTAACAAAGATGCAGAATTATACAAAAGCTTTAGCATTAGCAATAGCGTTGATTGGAATTATCATTGTAGCGCCACGCGCAGGCAGTGACACAATTACAACAACAACAACAACTACCACAACGACAGTGGTCAAAATAATAAGAGAAGTACCACAAAATCCAGTAATACCAGCGGCCACAATGGCAAAATGGGAAAAGGTCAACATTTGCGAAACAGGTGGCAATTGGCGTACTAGAGGACTTATTTATTCAGGTGGATTAGGCATTATGGAAACAAACTGGATGAAGTACGGCGGATGGGAATTTGGAGCAGAATACACTGCTACACCAGAAGCGCAAGTACTTATTGCCGAAAGAATACAAGCCGCTTCAGGGCTTACTGGTTACGTACCAGACCAAAATGGTTGTGGTCACGGTTGGTAAACAAACAAATGTTATAATCAAACTAGACGAACAATAGCACGAGAATGGAGATTCTACGCTATGGCTCTAGAGTTAGACCCAGAAACTATTAAGTATCTTGAACGCCTAGTTAAAAGAGGCGGTCATGAAGGTGAAAAAGCACGTTCAGTACTGGAAATTGTCAAATATGATGAAGACCAAGCTCGTGACGATAGTGGAAGTGGCGGCAATTCAGAAGCACATTTATCTGACCGGTGGTCAGCAATGGATTATCACAGTCATGAAGCAACACAGCACGGCATTGCATTACTCGGCGCTAAAACTCCAGAAGAACGTCAAGCACATAAAGACGCAGGAAAAGCTCACACAAATGCTCATGAAGTAGTACAAGACAAAGGCGTTGATTCACAAGAATACAAAGATGCTGCTCAAAAAGCAGATGCAGCAGGTAGAGCAGCACCTACAAACAAAGTCTTTAAATACTCTGAAGACCAAGAACGTGGAGAAAATGGTCGTTGGGTTGCTGGAGACGGAAGCAAAGCAGATAAAGAAAGTGCTAAAGCTGAAGTCTCAAAACAAACTGCTGCTGCAATGCGAGCAGATGCTGCTGGAAAGCATTCAATTGCTGCAAAAGCGCATGAAGCTGCTGCGCGTGCCGCTGGACATTTAGCTCAACATTCGTCAGGTTCAAAAGGCCAGCAAAAATGGAACTCTATTGCAAATGCTCATCTAGGAGCAGCAGAAAGCCACAGAGCTTTAAGAAGCGCAACTAGAGAAAATACTTTTGGAAATGTTGATTCACTAAAAGAAAAAGCGTCAAGTGCTTCTACTCACGCATATACATTAACTAATCAAGCGGGTAAATAATGAAAAAAATCTCGCCAGAGTATAAAGCGTACCTTGAAGCTCAAGTAGCTAAAGGTGGAGAAATAGGCGCCTCAGCATCTTCTATTCTTGCTAAATATGATGAAGACCAGCCTAGAGATGAAAACGGTAGGTTTGCTGGAGGCGGAAGCGAAAAAGACCAAGCAGCTGCTGACAAACTTGTTGCTAGTGACGCTAAAATGGGTAACTTAAGCACAAGGGAGCAATTACAAGATGTTCTTGGTGGCGGACATCAAAGTGGTATGAATCCAGGAGATGAAATAACTCCAAAAGAATACGGTCACTATGTAAGTGTTGCTATGCGAACAGGGAACCATGACCTTGTAGACGAGCGATACAAAAATGCAGACAACGTTTACGCAGAAGCAAAAAGACATGCAAAAGAACTTAGCAATGATGATAACTCGGAGAACTGGTAACAATGGCACCTGATTATGAAGATTATTTAGATAGTTTAATTAAGCAAGGCGGTTCAATGGGTCTTGCAGCAAGCGAAACTCTTGAGGCTCTTGTTCTTGCAGCAGAAATCGCAAAAGCGCAAGTTACAATTGATGTGCCAGCTGGACATACGGCTGCAGATGTTGAGCGTCACGATGAAGGCCATGATAATTGGCACGCAATGCACGGTGACCCACCTTGCAAAGATGAAGCGGATTGCGCACGCATGCGTGCTTCTTACAAAGACGACGACGGTACAGAAGTACAAAAACGAGATGTTAGCGAAGCAGAACGCGAAAGACTTGCTGATAAAGGCAATGCAATGCCAGACGGTAGCTATCCAATTGCCAATGTAAGTGACCTTAAAAATGCAATTCAAGCATACGGTCGTGCAAAAGACAAAGAAGCAGTAAAAGCACACATTAAATCTCGTGCAAAAGAACTTGGCGCTGAAGATTTATTACCGGAAAATTGGTAATAATGCATGGACGAAAGCAAACTTCCTCGTGATACTCGCGGGCGTCCTAACTACTCTTATCTTGGCCACACTAGTGACATCATTTCTACTCCGTGGGCTAATGAAGGAGCTTTCATTGAGCCTGGAATGCCAAGAAGATTTCCAAAACGAAGTGAAAGGTCTTATGCTGAAGAAAAAGAACGTAAAAGACTTGCAGAAATTGAAAACCCAGGACGGTGCCAAAGCAGACAAAATCGCTACGACAGTTGGTGTAAGCGATACCCAACACCTGGACTAAACGTTTGCTGGTATCACGGTGGAAAATTCGCGCATTCAAGAAAAGCAGCAACAAGAAATGTCGAAGAACAAGCCGTTATGCGCAAGGCAAAAAGTATCGTAGTCCAAGCAAGAAAGTAAAATAAAAATATGAGAACTCGAGAAAACTCAGTAGTAATTTCACTTCGCGTAGAAAAAGATTTGCAACGTGAATTTAATGCGTTGTCTGCAGAACTTGGCGCTCTTACATCTCGTAAATTACGTGAATCTTTTGTAGAAAAAATGCAAAAGATGCGAGCTGAAGCAAATGAAAAGCGCGCATCTAACGGACGTCCTTCGTGGGAAAGCGAATGGAACAATGGCATTAAACAGTGATTCATACATTATAGTCGGTCAAATTCTTAAATACAGTGAAGACCAACAAAGGGATGACCACGGTAGGTTTGGTTCAGGTAGTGAAGAAAAATCATGGGAACCAAGCGAAAAAATAAAAGAGCACATTGAAATGTACACAATTGATTCTCAAATGTCGTACACGCTTGTTGATGCAATTAAAGAAGGACCTCAAACTGCTCCTTCTTTATTTCGTGGCATAAACATTGAAACTGAAGAAGAAAGACAACAAGTCATTAGTGACTTACAAAAAGAAAAAGTTGTCGAGTTTCCACCAACAAGCTGGTCTTCAAATCGAGAAATAGGAGAATTGTTTTCAACAGTTGATGCTCCCAGTGGTGGATACGGTAAATACGGAGTTATTTTTGAACTTGATGCTGGAGCTAAAGGCATTAACTTTGAACCATATGCTACAGAAGACTTTGCTTATCAAAAAGAATGGGGAGTTGCTGGTAAGTTTGAAGTAAAGTCAGTTAGTGAAAGCACTAATCCTGCTGATGAGTCTAGAATAATTAAACCAATAGTTGTTACATTAGGGATTGCATCATGAGTAATTTAACTGAGCAACTTAAAAAATTAATGCCTTTCTTTGGAGATGTAGACGTTAAAAAACCAAAAGATAGTAGCAAGATTTCTATTGGTCGTATAATTAAGTACAACGAAGACCAACCTCGTGATTCTCACGGAAGGTTTGGAAGTAACGACACATCTGGAGAAACTCGAGCAAGTGTAAGAGGATACGCCGAGCGTTTAGCGGTTAAACTTGTTGCAGAAGCAAAGAAAAATGAACCGGCAATTACTAAAGCCGTCAATAAAGCAATTACTTCAAATGCTGGAACAAGAGTTCGGCCAGATACTTCAGTAAAAACAGAAATAAGTCTTGCTAGAAAATTATTAGAAGACAAGCCAATGTCTAATGCAAGAGTAGCAAGAATTGCGTCAAAAACAGGAGATGTTGTTCGCTATACTGGAATATTTCCAGAAAAAACAATGACAGCAAATGTAGGAAAAGCAATTGAAAGCTTAAAAGCTGCTGGATATAAAGAAGTTCGCACTAAAAATTATTTTAATAATGACCCTCAAAATGGATATAGAGGAATCAACTCAATTTTTTTAGACCCAAAAACTGGGCAAAAGTTTGAAGTACAATTTCATACTGAAAAAAGTTTAAGTACCGCCGAAGCGCAACACAAAGTGTATGATATTGCAAGAGAATTTCCAGTTGGTTCTTCTCAAAGAGAACAAGCAAGAGTTTCTATGATTGACGCTTTTTCTCGCGTTCCAATTCCTAAAGGCATTAGTAGTATAGGAGAGTACTACGTTAAGAAATTCGTGTTATAATTAGCTTGTGGATAAATACACATACTACCAAACAGTGTCGCTTGACGGCAAAGAAACTCCTTTGGATTTCTATCGTAGCGCTCCTGGTTGCGAAGACATATGGGACGAAGTTAAAAAAGCATGGGTAGACACAACAAGTCTTACTCACATGCTTATTCGTGGGGACGTCGCTTTAGATAGAATCGACTACGACCCTACGGTTTAGTAGTTAGGAAACTATGAGCAAGATTCGCGAAAAGGACTCTGGCCGCTTTGCACAACAAGCGGCAATGGCTTCACACCCAAACATTGACAAACTTGATTTGGCAAAAAATCCAGGAAAGCCTGTCACACAAAACTTTCAACGTGGAAATCTAGGACCAACTACAGGACACGCAAGAGCTAATATGCCAGTAACAGACAAAGGCCCTGCGGCTGCTGGCGCTATTGTTCAAGGTCCAACCGTAGAACCACAGTGAAACTAGTAGAATGTGCTGCGGGGTGCAATACCAGCGCATATTCCGCCGCTGAAACCTCTTCTTCGTCACTCATTCCACCGTCCGGGTGGATAACTATTGGCTTAGATGTTGCCATCTCAGAGCCTCCTTATCAACTTCGTGATGATAGATACAGTGCAATAGTTTGCTCTTTAGATTGCGCAATTTCTTACATTTCTCGTAAAAAAAGAATTATGGAAATGTCCGTATTAAGTGAATCTCTTTCTTCTACAATTCACGCAGAAAATGAAACAAGAAGCGATATTGCAAAGAAAATAGGATTTTCAATTTTAGAATCAATTGAAGACTTAAATGAAGAAGTTACAACAATTCTTCTTCCTTTAGATAAAGAAGAAAATCAAATAAACAAAGATGTTTGTTTAGCTATTTTTTCTTACTTGCCCGAACTCGAAGATATGACGAGCGAAAGCGAGTAACGCGGATTCGCGTTTTTCTTTGTTTTCAATTGGTGCAAGATTTTCAAGAACTCTAAGTTCTTCTTCTTCCATCATGTTACGAAGAATGTCAAGACCAACAAGTTCTCCTTCTTCAACTGGGTCTTTAATCATGTTAATAGCCGTTGCAGGGACTATTGCTGCTTCGTGGCCAATTTGAGTGTATTGAATTTGACGGTGAATTGCAAATAAAGAACCCATTGTAAATGCACGAATCTGCATTTCATCGTTTGGGTCGCACCCAATTTCAAGAAGGTGCTCACGGATTGATGCTCGCATTTGCTCAACAACAATCGCTGCTACTTGAGGAGAGCAAGAATGAAGAACATTCGTGAACATACTCTTAGCAATTTTGACTACCTCTGGAAAATCAGGTATTTCTTCGTAATCGAATTCTTCATTCATGCTATAATCATACTTTATTTTTGTGCTAAAGTGTAGCGTATAACACGTTTTGAGTCATCTTGCGCAAATGTACCGTCATCAATTGATTCATTAATCACTTCAATTCCTTCAGGTCCTGTTGTTTTTGCAGCGCGTTTAAGTTCAGAAAATGTAAGTCCATCAATTCCTGCATTACGGAGTGCCACAATCAAACGGTCTTTTACAACTCCTTTACGATTTTCATGTTGTTGAACTAATGAACTAAGGTCTGCAGATTCAGGAGTATCAATTAAGATTTCAAGTTTTTGTCCATTATTTGAAGGATTAAACTTAACAACTGCAGCAGATTCTCCTTCTCTTCCTACTTCACCACCACGGTCTTTTGCAATTACAAGACGGATATGTCCAGGATTTGTTCGACTAAATGGAACTGTTGATTCAACGCCATACGCGGCATGCAAACGACCAAGCTTATCTCCAGCACCACGAGCCCAACGTCCACGGCCTTCACCTGATTTAACAACGTGGTCAATTATGACAAGTGCTGCTTGTGGCTTAAGACCACGAAGTAACCAGCGTGCATGCGCATACCAAGCACCAACTTCAGAGTTGTCTTTTTCATTTAGACCTAGTTCAACAAGAGCAGGAGCCATTGTATCGACAATGACGACGGTTGGCTTCCATTCTCGTATTTGTTCTTTAAGCTTAATCCATGCCAATTGGTTGCTACCCATTCCTTGAGGATTAAGGTAACGAAGAAAGTCTCGGACTAAACCTGAATCAACGCCTAAAGAACGAAGACGAAGAGCCATTGACTTACCACCGTCGTCTTCATCGTAGTCAAGATACGCAACGGTTTCATGTTGTTCAAGTCTTTCTCGAACAAGATGAAGTGATACCCATGTTTTACCGTGACCAGGTTCTCCGTAAATTGAATGAAGACGTCCAGGATAAATCAGACATTTACCGTCTCCACGTTTAAGCATTGTTGGAAGTTCTCTTTCAAGTTCTCCTCCGTCCATAAGTCCAGCAACGTCAAGAGCATCAGCAGGGTCTCGGTCAACTTCATCATCATCAATGGTTTCTTCAATATCTATTGAAATAAAGGGACTCTCAGATGCTTTTTTCGTCACTTGCGTTTGAGTGACGGTATGTTCTGTTGTCTTTTTTAAGGGCTTGGTGAGGAGAGATGCACTTACGGTAGATGCTTCTGCACGAAGTGTTGCGCGTGCATCGCTTCGTAAAGCCCATGTTATTTCTGCTTCAGATAATTCTTCTGGTGCATCCCAACGTTTGTATCCACGTTCAATTTTTTCGTATGCTATTGCAAGAGGAAAGTAATCACTTTCATTTTGGTCTGTCTTTTCCCACACAGCTTTTGTAATTGCGTACGCAGAATCAATTGAGTCTCCACGGCCACGAAGAATTCCAGCTAAACGAGTAAAGCCATCGTCTCTTTCTCCCATACGAAATCCATCTCGCATAAGACTTGGGACATCAAGAGAATGTGTAGCAGCAGGTAATGGAGTTCCATTTGTTTGACGGCGCTCATTTGCAAGTATGTTAAGTAAGTCATTTGAAACTACGGAGAGAGCAGTGCCATCTCTCCAATGATAAAACTTACCACTTATGTGTTGTGAAGGCGCAGCGACAATGTAGCCACCGTCTGCTCTAATGTCTACACCGGGTAGCCAATTAGTTCTACTTGATATTAAAGGTCTTGGACCAGTATGCGATGGAAAGTCAAGTATGATGTGCGAACCGCCACCACCAGTTTGTTGAACAAGAGATTCAGGAAAGTCAATTCCACGAGATGCTAACCACATCTTTAATTCGTATTCACCATCAACAATGTCATCGCCAATTTCGCGAATGTCTAAGTCAAGAACTACAAGATTGCTTGCTGCACCAGTAGCAATTGCAATGTTCATGGTAGGAGCAGCATTGGCCCATGAGTTTATAGTTTCAATTTCATTACTTGCAGACTTAAGACCGTTCGGAACCATGTGTCCGATAGGGTGCTTACCAGGAGAACGACAAGTTGTGTCTCCACATGCGCAACGACCGTCAGCAATCCACCAAATAGGAAGAACGCTCCACCCTTTAGAAATATAAAATGTGGCCCATTCTAAAGAGTTTGACGGCATTGTCTCAACCTTGTTCCTTGTTTGGAATTGGTGAGACGAGGAGTCTGTCACATCCGTCTTTCTTCATGTAGTTAAGAGAAGTTACTTTATCACTTTGAAAACCAGTTACAGGTGTCTGCATAAAAGTACATTAGAGTGATTTATTTTTACGTCTCTCACGAGACTCAGTTCTTCTTGCATTGATTTTTGCATTGATAAGTCTGAGACGTTGCATTTCGTTTGTTCCACCAAATACTCCGTCTCTTATTTCTAATGTGACTGCGTAATTTAAGCAATCAGTTTTTACAGTACACTGTGAACATAGTTTTCCTGGGTTGCCGTCTACATTTTCTACGAAAAAGTTCGGGTCATCTGGAAAAAACATTGAGAGGTCGGCGCCCGCACATGCTGCGAAGACCCTCCAATCTTCACTGGGACGCTCCTTAGGAGCGCGTGGCATTATTTAATTTACAATCCTGTCTTTTTGTACTAAATCTTTTATCATTGAGACAAGCATTTGATTTTGATGTAGTAAAAAATGAACCATACTTTTTTCACTTGTTAAATCCATAACGTCAATTGTTTCAATTGATTTTTTTGGAGTTATAAGTTTGATAACAAAAGTTCTAGTATTATTTTTTTCTCTTACAATTAAACCTTTACTTTCCATAAGACCAAGAGTAGTAGAAAGAGTATAAATTGAAACATTTCTATTAAACTTTTGCTTAAGACTTCTTGCAATAATGCTTGTTACTTGGCCTGATACTGAAAATATTTGATTGTTTCTTTCCAAAGAAAGAATATCAGTTACTTGACTGCTTAATGTTGGTACTTTTCGTGCCATCTGTATGTCCTCTACTTTCTATTTTGTTTAATACTTCTCTATCATACTTTGTTATTTTGTTTTTGTAAACAACATTTCACATTTCTTTTAGAACTTCTGAGCAGGCAGCAAATGTTGCCATAAGATTTTTTACTTCTGAGATGTCATTGTCAAACAAACGCGCAGCAATAACATCTGCATGTTCATTTGTGCGTATAGAAAGTTCTTCTGTAGCATTATCAAGCGCTTTCTTAAATACATCAAATAATTTTGTTGCCGCTTCAATTGAAGTTGAAATTGTAATAAGTTCAATTTTACTTTTATCAAACTTTTTAGCTAAATCACCGTGCATTTCAAGAGATAAAGAAAGAAGTTCTTTCATTGATGCTCTTAGAATTTCATTTTCAACTTTAAGAACAATTGCTTCATCATTTGTTTTATTTTTGACGAAAGTTTTTTTATTGATTTTGCGAAACATTTGAGTAAATGTTTCCGTGTGTAAGTACTTGCTCATTTGTTAATTCCTCTCCTGTTAATAACGAAATTAGTTTTGATGCTGATGTGTCACTAAATATTTGCGCGTACATTATTTTTTTCTCACAAGAAATGATGTAATCGGTAAAATAATAAGTTCCGTAAGAAAAAATGTAAGAACCCAACGCAATGAATTAGTACCTACGCCCCAAATTGCAAGAAAAATGTACACAATAATCATGATGCTTAAAGCACACGCAAATAAAAGAAGAAATGTGGCAATTAAGTTTTTCATTGTGATATGACACTTTCTTCGTTTGTCCAATACGCTCCGTAGTACACTTCTTTTGTGTCAACAATAAGTTCTATTGCGTAATGTTTATCTTCATGGTCTTTAAGAAGTTGGCATTTAAGAGACGGGCAATCTACAAATACCACTCCACAAAAAACTTCTTCAAAATCAAACTCAGTCATGGTTTTTATCTCTGTTGCTAATTAGTAACATGTATGAAAAAATAAGTCCAAGTGTTAGTACAAATATCATTTTCCATCCCTCCATTCAGGCTCTGCTTTATGCGGTCCATGTGAAGACAAATGAACCCATTGGTCATCATCTCCGAGTCTATCCCAATCAGTATTGTCTAGACTATATTTAATAATTTCTAGACCGCAATGCTTGCAATTAGTCATGAAGTACACCGACTTTGCTACAAGCCGCAATAAGTTTTTCAAAAGCGTCAAGTATTTCAACTACATCGCAGTGGACTGCCATGCATCCCATGCAAAGTAGATTTTTACGAAAATGTTTTTCTCGTATTTCTTGACGTCTTTCTTTATTCATTATCGTGCTCGTACTGCCATAAGTGCAAGTATCCAAATGCATGCAAGTACAATTAAACTATTTGAACCATTCATTTTTCATTTCTTACTTGGTCTACAATTCTCATTGCTTCAACAAAACCATTAGCAAATCCGCACTCAAAAGGGTCGCCTCGTACTTGACTAAGTTTAGTGTGATGACGTGACTCAGCTAAAAGTCTACTGAAAGCATCATCAATCTTTTTGCCCATCAGTTTTCTTCTTTCTTTTCCAATGAATTGTATTTCTTAAATAAATTGGCGCATAAAAAACACTTGCAACACAAAAGCCCAGTTGGTGTGTTTGCAATCCGTAAATTGCCCACAAAATTGCATTGATTACTAGTAATATCCAACTCCACCAAACGTTCCTTCCTGCTAAATAAGCACCGGTCATTCCAATGCCTTCAAGTATAAAGCTCCACATAATCTTTGCATTCTCAATCAGAGAATACTTGCTGCTCTTTTATTGGCTCGTAACTAAACTTTTCGCATCCACAAGCAACAACAAAGCACTGGTTTTCATACATGCGGTGGTACTTTTCTGAGTGTCCGCATTTGCAATCAAAAAATTGTTCGGCCATCTTTCGTCTCCTATGTTTTTACACTATAACATAAGTGTGCACATTTAAGTGTCTTATTTACTCTTTTTCTTCTTGAATTATTTTTACGGCATTACGAATCGCGTAGTCAATGAATTGGCTAAACGAAGATATTTGAAGTCTAATCATCGCTTTAGTAATTTCAACTAATTCATCAACGGTAAAGTCAATTTGTACGCTTGTGTCTTTGCTCATTCTGTCTCCTTGACGTAAGTATCGTAGATTTCTTTTGGCACCATCACAATGCTTGGAGTAGCAATCCAATGCAATACATCTTCCATTGCTTTTGCGTATCCTTGATGCCATTTGGTCTCAGAAATTAAAGTGCCTTCAGAGTCGTAGTCATCATTTGTCTTCATTGTTTCACAAAAAACAATTATTTGTTCAATTGAACGAATTTCTGGGTCTTCTTTCATGCTTTTAACTTACTGATTGCCATTGCAATTCGGTTATAAAGATTCCAGAACTTTATTTTCATACGCCACAGCATGTACAATCTCCACATCCGTCGCCTTCGGTTGAAGACAGACACTCGGCAATAATACGAGAATTTGTTGATTGACTTAAGATTTCTGAGAAATTCCAGTCTTCAGGCGGAGCAATGATTATGCCACTAGGAAGAATAGTTTCATCGTTGTACTCAATCTCAAGCACAAGAGTTACTTTTTTTCTCATGCTGTCCTTTCTTTCTGCATCACATAAAAATTCTTTGACAAGTCATTGTGACCGGTCTGTGCTGAGAAAATGTCAATTAACTTTATACCTAATTTGTTACGAAGTTTTTTGCGTTCGCCTTCTTTAATTCCGCCCCAAATACCGTAGCGTTCAAAATGCAATGAGTAGTTTAAGCAAAGCTCTTGTATCGGACAACGGTCGCAAATAAGTTTTGCACGACGGATTTCATTTTCATCGTTTGCAAAGAAATCGACGGTAGTATTTCCGGCGCATTCTCCTTGGTCTGTTACTCGTTGAAGAAGTTGCATTGCATGAATAAGTACAATCTCATGCTGCTCTTTTCTACTGGTTGCTCCCATTAACATTTCTCCTTTTATTGTGGCCTTTTGCATGTTCGGTGCAGAGAACTTGTGGACCCATCTGAGTCGTAATTGTGTCGCCTTTTTCTCCACATTTTTCGCAGGTGCAACGGCAACGACCGCGAGCAACAGTGATGGAGCTTGTCATGGAAGGAAGAAGATTGTGCTCAAAATCTGGCACTTTAATGTTAAATGTAAGCTCTCCGTGTACAGTCTTGACGGTAAGAACTTCGTAGTTGTCGGTAATTTCCTTCAACTCTTTATTGAGCTGGACGAGAATCGGATACCAGCCCTTCTCACAACCAATTGTTGGCCAGTATCCGACTGCCATACGACTTAAAATGTCAAGTAAGTCGTCAGCGTATTCTCCAGCATCTTCAGGCAGAAGTTCTTTTAAGTTTCTTGTATCACGAACATTCTTTAAGCGAGAAGAAGTGTACTCACCGGAAGCGATGTCGGAGACACCAGGAAGACGGCGTATTTTGCGACCTTTACGGGCTGGCTTTCTCGCTGCTGGCATCTTGATTCCTTCGTTTTTTATCTGGAATCACTATAACATGTACTTGTAACATGATGTTACATACTTGAAGTATTTTTAATTTGGCTCCCCAGGTAGGATTCGAACCTACAACCTAGCGATTAACAGTCGCTTGCTCTGCCGTTGAGCTACCAGGGATTAAATCTTTATCTCAACGGTAATTGCGCTACAATTGGATTCTTTAATCCTACGGCGGCTTGAGTAAAGACCGTAGTTCCAAAAGCAATTGGCTTGTTGTTGACGTTCTCCATCATTGGTCCACGGCAAAGAGCTACTTTGTACTGCTGACCGTTTGTAGCACTAATCTTTTGACGCAAGATTTTGCACGGCATAGACCACATGTTGCTACTTGCTCCTCCGAGAGTTTCGCTTGTCTTGAATGCACGGACTTTTGCTGGTTGTACAATCCACGTTCCGTCTGGTTGCTGTTGTGGGAACGTAGCGACCGTGCCAAACAAGCTCCAAATAGTTCCGTTGCCTTGTGGAGCAAGCTTTCCTTCTGTGAGAGACAGGTTAGCAAATGCAGCACCGACTTCAATCGGGCAGACGCTGAGTCCGACGCGGTATCGCACTTCATTTATTACCATGTATTTGTTGGTCGGAGTCGTTGCAGACGCCGCACAAAGAGCATACGGAATGTTGTCGTATTTCTTTAATTTGATTCCGACATCTGCTTGAGGTCCAGTAGCTACGGAGAGAAGCACAACTCCGATAATAAGTGCGAATGAAATTGCAATCTTTTTCATATTTTTCTTTCTATTTTTCGTAATTGTCCTGTTCTGTCGTTCCGGGGCTAGGGGTCGAACCTAGACTGAAGGATTCAAAGTCCCGAGTGCTGCCTTTACACTACCCCGGAGAGAAAGAAAAGCGCCTTCATCTCTCTTCACAGCGATATGAAGACGCTTCTCTTTTTTCGAGTGCTACTGCATTAAGTAAATGAATAGCAAAAAGAATCTATCACTTGCTCTTCGCTTCGTGAACAGGTTGCATGATAATGCTTAAAAGAGGAGGCAGAAGAGTGGACTCTCTCTCACTCTCTGGACAGGAATTCTGATTTGTCGATAACAAATTACGAACACTCAGTGTTATGTATTAGAATTCTCTAAGAATTCTAATACATAAAACTTTCGTCTGTGTCACACAGTTTGCAAGAAATGACGTAATTTCACAAGAAAAATGCCTTCTGATGAGGTAGTATTACATGACTAAAAATTATTTTTAAGTGAAAAAACAATTCTTTTTACATTTATTCTATACACCAATGAATTAAAGGTCTTTTTGTAGACTTCACCAAGTTGGGAACAATTTGTTATAAGGTATGTGAATGGAACTTAGACATAAATCTCTTTTATTTGCTCTTGAGACTTTGTACAAATCAAAGCACGAAGTGACAAAATCTCAACTTGTTCTCTCACAAAAAGGAGACATCAAACGAGTTATTCGTGTGCTCGATGATGCAATTGATGACGGGCTTATTTTAAGCTCAAAGCATGTAAAAGTTGGAGCAGGTCGTCCGGCTCAATTTCTCTCTCTTTCTGAAAAAGGAAAAGCTTTTTACAAAGCACATAAAAGTGAAATTCTTAAAGAACGAAAAAAAGTGATTCTTCAAGAAAAAGAAGCACATTGGAGAAATGTTTCTTTGACGATAAAAGATGCAAAACCACTTGCTGGAGCATTTTATGAAAATGCAACAATTATTCTTGCTTTAAGCACTTATGTGGCAGTGAAAGTTCCAGAAGGTGAATTTGTGCTTCTTGAAAGTGTTCTTGCGAAGGCACCTTCATTTTGGGATGCGTACACAAGGACTCAGATTATTGAATCTGCTAGATTCACTTGGCTAAAGTATGGTGGTCTAGAAAGTACTTTTTTAGGTGATAATTCTGACTGGTATGTGGGCCCTTCTAATAAGATGGTTGATGAGATAGAAGAGCAGGGGGGCCT
>Ga0214221_1000149_pt1 | contig 25314 bp, 31 predicted proteins | sample TroBogypolimnion_8_FD_153059 | JGI IMG/M metagenome (GOLD analysis project Ga0214221, IMG submission 153059) | Freshwater microbial communities from Trout Bog Lake, WI - 09AUG2007 hypolimnion | ecosystem: Environmental > Aquatic > Freshwater > Lake > Hypolimnion/Profundal zone ...
CTTTAACTATCTGGAGCTTGAATGATTTCGTATATTTAGACATGAAAAATGCACCTTAATCAGTTGGAGGTTTAGTCCAACTTTTGGGGTGCAGTTCACGATTGCCTATCTTCTATCGACGACCTGATTACCGCACAAAGCCAAAAAATCGCCGTACTCAAAGACCACAAAAAAGGCTTGATGCAACAGCTATTCCCAGCCGAAGGAGAAACTGCTCCCAAACTGCGCTTTCCTGAGTTTGAGAGTGCTCTGGATTGGTCTGTTCGACCAATTGGTGAATATATTGAGGAGTACAGAAAAAATTCATCGTATCAAGATGAATACGAGGTGCTTACATCTGCACGAGAGGGTTTAATAAGGCAGAAAGAATACTACGACAATGATAGAATTACTGAGAGAGATAATGTTGGTTTTAATGTAATTCCACCAGCCCATTTAACTTATCGCAGTCGTAGCGATGATAGAAAATTTTATTTTAATGAAAATTTATTAGGTATAACTGGAATTATTAGCACCTACTATCCAGTTTTTAGAATTAAAAAAGGGACTAATAAGTTTTTTGTAGAGTTACTTTCTAGGTATTCCGAGCATGTAGGCAAGTACAGTGTGGGTACGTCGCAAACTGTGTTATCTTTAAATGTACTCAAAAAAATTGAACTGCCTGTTCCTGAACATCAAGAACAGCAAAGAATCGCCGACTGCTTGTTTTCTATCGACAAACTGATTACCGCACAAACCTATAAACTCGAAACTTATAAATCCCACAAAAAAGGCTTGATGCAGCAGCTATTCCCAAATGCGGTTGAGGGTAATGAATGAGTGCCCAACTCAATACATTCGCCAAGCTTGAAGAAGTGGCAACACATTTGCGAGAAACGCTGATAAAGAAGAAATATATTCTGCTTTTTGCCTATAACGGCACAGGTAAAACACGTTTATCGATGGATTTTAAAAACCTTGGTAAAAATGAAGGAGAGCGCGATACGCTTTATTTCAATGCGTTTACCGAGGACCTTTTTAATTGGCATAATGACTTTGAGTTTGATCAAGATAGAGAACTGCGCTTTAACACTGAGTCACTTTTTTTTAAAGCCCTTGAAACCTTAGAGATGGATAACCGAATTCGTCCATTATTAAGACGTTATGTGGATTTTGACTTCACGATAGAAGAAAATGCTAAAGTGCGATTCAGACGTGATGTTATGGTGAATGGTAAACTTGAGACAATTGATAATATTAAAGTTTCACGTGGTGAGGAAAACATATTTATTTGGTGTTTTTTTCTTGCAGTTGCCCAAATTGCAGTAGATCAAGAAGAAGGCTCACCCTACCAATGGGTTAAATACATTTATATTGATGACCCTATTTCATCTTTGGATGATAACAATGTGATTGCGGTGGCTAGCCATTTGGCGCAATTACTCAGCAAAGACCAAAATAAAATCAAAACGGTTATATCTTCTCATCACGCTTTGTTTTTTAACGTAGTGTGGAACTCATTAAATCAAAAAAAAAGCAACCCACTACAGCCATATTTTTTAAGCAGTGATAAGGATGAAGGATCGTATAGCCTTCGTTACGTCAACGACACCCCCTTCTTTCACCATGTAGCTTTGTTAAAGCAACTCTATGAGGCGATGGAGTCGGGAAAGCTTTTTACTTATCACTTCAGTATACTCCGCAGTATTTTAGAAAAAGCGGCATCGTTTCATGGCTTTAACAATTTTTCTGCTTGCATTAAACAAGATGCTGAAGACTTTGATGGCGTTGTGCATGCAAGGTTGATTAACGTGCTTAGCCATGGCAATTATTCTTTGTATGAGCCCGTTGAAATGTTAGAAGAAAACAAAAAATATTTTAAAAAAATTTTGAATGACTTTATGGAAAATTATCGGTTTAACCCTGAACTCTTTCCTAAAGAATTTACGACTGAGAGTTAAGCATGACACAAGATGAATACAATAAATTAGGCAAAACTCTATGGGGGATTGCCGACGACTTACGCGGGGCGATGAACGCAGATGACTTTCGTGACTATATGCTCTCGTTCTTGTTTTTGCGTTATCTCTCTGATAACTATGAAACTGCTGCAGAAAAAGAGCTAGGGGCAGATTATCCAACTTTAAAAGGGGGCGATAAACGCGCACCTTTAGCAGAGTGGTATGAAAAAAATGCCGAGGATGTGACTGAGTTTGAAAAGCAAATGCGCCGCAAAGTGCATTATGTAATTGAACCAAAACACTTGTGGAGCAGTATTGCTGAGCAAGCGCGGGTGCAAGATGATGAAATGTTGCACACTCTAGAAAGTGGCTTTAAGTATATTGAAAATCAATCGTTCGATAGCACTTTTCAAGGTTTGTTTTCAGAAATTAATTTGAACTCAGAAAAATTGGGCAAAAGCTACACAGAGCGCAATGCAAAACTTTGCACGATAATTACTAAAATTGCCGAAGGCATTGCTAACTTCTCAACCGATAGTGATATTTTGGGTGATGCATATGAGTATTTAATTGGCCAATTTGCAGCAGGCTCTGGCAAAAAAGCGGGTGAGTTTTATACGCCACAACAAATCTCAACAATACTTTCAGAAATTGTTACGCTGGATAGCCAAGACCCTGCGACAGGTAGAAAGAAAAAGCTGGATAGAGTGCTGGATTTTGCCTGCGGGTCGGGTTCGTTATTACTCAATGTGCGCAAGCAATTGGGCGCGCATGGCGTTGGCAAGATTTACGGCCAAGAGTCTAATATCACCACTTATAACTTGGCACGCATGAATATGCTGTTGCATGGCGTAAAAGACACCGAGTTTGAAATACATCATGGCGATTCGCTCAAAAACGATTGGGCGATGTTGAATGAAATGAACCCTGCTAAAAAGTTACAGTGTGATGCGGTGGTCGCCAACCCGCCATTTAGCTATCGCTGGGAACCTACCGAGGCAATGGGTGAAGACTTTCGCTTTAAAAGCTATGGCTTAGCACCTAAGTCTGCTGCCGATTTTGCTTTTTTGCTTCACGGCTTTCACTTTTTAAGTGATGAAGGCACCATGGCAATTATTCTACCGCATGGTGTGTTGTTCCGTGGTGGGGCGGAGGAGCGCATTCGTACCAAGCTACTCAAAGACGGTAATATCGACACTGTAATTGGCTTACCAGCCAATCTGTTTTTTTCAACAGGCATACCTGTTTGTATTTTGGTACTCAAAAAATGCAAAAAATTTGATGACGTGCTGTTTATTAACGCCAGCGAACATTTTGAAAAAGGCAAACGACAAAACAAATTACTGCCAGAGCATATCGATAAAATCATCAAAACTTATCAATTCCGCGAAGAAGAATCACGATACTCTATGCGCGTATCTATGGAGCGTGTTGAGCAAGAAGGCTACAACCTCAATATTTCACGTTATATCAGTACAGCCATTGCAGATGAAGAGCTTGATTTAAATGTGGTGAGTTTAAATTTAATAAGCTTAGAGCAGCAAATTAATGAGGCAAAAAATACTCACAATAAATTCTTGAGGGGTCTTGGCTTGCAAGAACTGATTTAAGGCAACTAAACAGGCGTAATTGATGCTAACTGCTGCTGCCCAGCCTTAATCTTCTGCCTTGCCTTCTCAGCCTTAATCGCTTGCTGGGTTGTCTTAACTTGATTCTGCATGGATGCAACCCTAGACTGATCAGGTGTTAGTGGTTTCTTTGGTTTGATAATTGCTTCTGCAAATTCGTAATAACGCATGGTAATTGCTCCTTTTAAGTATTTACCATGTGCACGATGTTTAGCTTTTAATTTGTAGTGGGATGCCAATGACATTTGGTTGCCCGTATGTGGCGACTAACTGCCCTTTAGCCGCATTAATATTCATGGCCTGCACTCTGACCTTCGTTGTCATTCGACTTTGTCCTAAGGGTACTTTTACCCAACACTCATAATTACTCATCATTTTTGTTCTCCTTTATGTTTGAAATTACTTTTGACTGCGCCACTGACTAGCTCAATCTGCTGATCTAGTTCCCCGCCTTCAACGGCTTGCTTGATGATCTCTAATGTATTTATCAGATCATCGGGGGCAGGGAGTTGTATGCTGGTTTTGCCTTTGGCTAATTCCAATACTTTGGATCCATAACGAACCGATACACAAACACTGCCATCCTCAGCTGTAAACCACCAAGGCCTGACTAACTTGGCTGCTGTGACTAGTCGTACCTCGCCAGTGTCCTTATTTTTGACGCTCTTCTGACGGGTTAAATTAAGGGCTTCACCTGAGGCTTTGGATTTAGCCAATAAGATCTGCTCCCATACCTTCAGGCTTAATTTATTACGACGCTTAATAATTGCAGGTAAATGCTGTGGTTTTACAACGTTAACTAACTTCAAATTCGCTAGTGTGTTCATTTAGTTCTCCTATGAATGAGTAATGACATCCATAAAATATGCTCGAACACGCCAGATGGACAACCGAAATCTGCCAGATAAATTTATTTTGGTTAAATTGATTTCACCAAAATCACTAAAAAACCGTCTTTTTCAGTGTCATTTATTTTTACGATCAAATCTAGATGATAAATACTTTTACGAGTTGCTTAGTTAAGTTGCCGTTACAGAAAGAAGAAAAAAGAGTTGCAGTTGAGTTACTAGCTGAGTTTAGTTACTTGTTAAGTAACAAGTAGTGGCAAATGGGTAACTATGACTCGAGCAACTCGAAGCAAAACACTCATTTTTGTATCTGCGACTTATGCGACTAAGCAACCTGTAACTTGAGAAAAATGGAGAAACTAAAAATGAAAGCAAGAGAAATTGCAGTACGTGGTTTTATCAATGAGAAATTTGGCACAACATTTGGCAAGGGATTATTCCATCGTGCCATTTATAACGGATCAGTTGAGATTAGGGATCCTTATACCAAATACCTAATCGACTTATTTGAATTCAATCGCTGGGAACATTCAGCAAAAACAGATGAGCAAATCACTTGGACAAAAAGGCTACATGAAGCTGGAGTTAATAGTGACAGTGATGCTGCGGTATCTTGGGTACAGCACTATGATCCAATAACAAAAGCTAAACATTCCGTCGATGGCATCTGTGTTTATCTACCCAATAGCCAAGAGCTACATCTCAGCATTAATGATCCAGTAAACAACATTGTTGATCACTGGACGTTAGATGTGAAGGCTTGTACTAAGACGGGAGTAGGTAAGCCAGTGTTCATTGCGGCTAATGTAGATCTGTAACAACGCTTAATAAACGTAACTGCTACATAGATAGCAGTTACGCTTTAATCACCTGTTTTTGAGCGCCTAGCGCCAATCTAAGAAGCCTTTATAGCTTAAGTGGAGTGTCAAAATAATTGACGCTTAGACTAGGTATCGAACTTTTTAATATTAATTGACAGTATTTCCAATACCCTTTAAAGTGGTGTTACTTTAGTAACACCCAGAGGCATTCCTTATGAGCACTACTTCATTAAAATTATCAGACGAAATTAAATTAAAAGCTTCTAGCGCTGCAAAAGAGCTCGGCGTTTCGGCCCATGCTTTTATGGTGGAAGCCATTAGACTTGCTTCAGTGAATGCTGAGTACAGAAAATCTTTTGTCAATGAAGCCAAATTTGCAAGACAAGCAGCTCTTGAAACTAATGTGGCTTTCGAGTCTAAAGATGTGTTTGATCATTTACGATCACGCATTGCAGGTAAACAAGTCACATCACTCAAAGCTAAATCTTGGTAAAAATAGTCTATACCCAGAATGCTGTTAACGACCTCGTTCGCTTAACAGACTTTCTTATTGAAGTAGATATTAAAGCTGCTTCGGAGACGATAGATCTAATCGAAGATGCGATTAGCATTCTTGATCGTCACCCGCTTATTGGGCGTGCTGTTGATGAGGAAATTAGAGAGCTCGTCATCTCAAGAGGCGCTACTGGTTATGTCGCACTTTATAGTGTTGAAGAGCATAAAAATGTCATCTTGATTCTAGCCATCAGGCATCAACGAGAAGCGGGTTTTAACTTCAATTAATGCTGGTCTGAATTCGGTAGTAAAGCTAGAAAATAGAGTTTATTTTAGTTACTCGACATAAAAGGGTAATTACATGCAAAGCAATATTTCTATCTTCAGTCAGATCCAATCCTCATCACATCCAAATATAGACCGTACTATTAAAGTCAATGGCATTGATTTTGAAGAACAGTTCATCGCAAATTTAATTGCGGATCATATGAAGAATCCCAATAATTCTCAAAAGCCTACCATCACAACAGCTTTTGAAATATATACAAAGGAAAGTCCAGCAGCCTACCAAAGGAAATTTCAAGTAGATTTAAATAGAAACTTCAATAATTTTTTAACTGTATTTGGCGACATGCTTTTGGAGGATTTAAGGCATTGGCATATTGTTCAATACCGCGACATTCTGCTTGCTAAGGACTTAAAGACATCTACAGTGAGAAAGCACATAGGTATTTTAAATGCGATGGTTAACATGGCTTTTAAGCATTTAGATATTGATCGCTTAAGTCCTTTTAGGGGATTAAAGATCGCGAATGAAGGCAATGATACAACGCCAATGATTGTTGTTACGCCAGAGTTAATACTAAAGGTTAAAGAGCTCTTGCTTAGTCGAAGGAGTCCACATTGCTTAGTTGCTCTAGTTCAATTAAATACTGGCTTAAGATTGTCTGAGCCAATATTTGCGAAGTTAGATGATTGCGTGCTTGATCATGAAATTCCACATCTTTGGGTTAGACCTAACGAATTAACTGATAGAAAAACTAAGACAAGCATTCGTGCTGTGCCACTTTACGGAGCTTCTCTTGTTGCCGCAAAGGCTCTATATAATTTAGCTGAAAGAAGGGGAAGTAAATGGCTGGTGCCGCATTATGCGCGGTATAGAGGTAACGATAGCTGTTCGGCGGCTATTCGTAAGACGCTTAAACCATATAAATTTAGAAGCCATTTATTTAGACACGCCTTAATTGATAGACTCAAGGCTTGTAATGATATTCCAATAAGATTAGCTGAGAGTATTACTGGACACTCTAGCGGAGGTTCTGAATTCAACACATACGGCACAATTGGATACACGCTAGAACAGAAGCTCGAAGTAATTAAAAAGGTTTCTATTTAGTATGAAGCGTCAAAAGTATTGACGCTGGACTAGGCGTTGAGCTTTTAAGCGATATTGGCATAAGCTATTGGGATGCTTATGCCAATCAGCTTGGGGGGTTAGATCAGACTTGCCGCTTGCCTTATTTTCTGAGCAGTTGCTGGTAAGCCATTTCTTTCAAGTGTAGCGGCAAAATCCTCTGCGTTCTCCGCTGGTTTCTGACGCCTAGCTCTCATGCCTTTGAAAGCCGTCATCACAGTTACGTTATCTAGGTCCCATTGATTAACTATAAATTCATCTGGATCTAATACATCTATGCCATGAACTGATAACACTTCAGGTGGAAAATCTTTTAAATTCCTTGTTACTATGCAGTCAGCATGACCTGCTATTGCTGCGGCTAACACATGAATATCTTTCGGATCTGGTAATTTCAGCCCAGATACTAGTGGCTTCCATGCGTCTTCGCTTACTTCCCAATCTGGGACTTGTTCTCTCATGCAGTCACGTCGTGTGTCCAATTTTCCCTTCAATTCAGGGCGATCATTCTCCAGTGATTGCATCCATTCTTTTTCTATCTCAGCAGTCCATTTGGCGGCATATAATCCTGTAACAGCTATACTCATCAATGCATCAATTATGGCTAATTGATAGATGACGCAAGCATCCAGTACGACTGTATAGCGCGCATTTCCTGCCATTTTTAATAATCCAGCCCTAGATCTCGAGCATTTTCTGCCATGCGGTCTAAAGCAGCATTTTGCTTTTCTCGCATTGTGTTCATATAGTTTACTAAAGCTTCAAATGGGATTCTTCTGTGAGTTCCAACCATTCTGTGCTCCAAACGACCAGCATCAATTTCTTTTATAACAAATGGACGCGAAACATTTATAAAGTTTGCCGCTTCAACAGTGGAAAATTCCTGCTTTGACGGCATTAAGGTGATTGGTCGGCCTTCACTCATTGCTCCAAGTAGTTGGCCTATAAATCTCAATGCTGCAGGGGGAAGATCCACTTGTGGATGTTCTCCAGTGTCAGTGGTTAATGTTATTGCTGCAGCTCTAGAATGATCTAGAGACTCCATAATGCATCTTTGTGCAACACGAGCCATCTCAATGTCCTTTTTAGACATTGGTGGTTCTATCTGTTGTCTTGTCTTTTCTATTGTGCTCACCGCAATTTCCTTTTTAAGTTTCCAAATTCAGCTTCATTAAATTTTTTTAAAAACTAATGTGCTTGGATGATTGCTTATATTACTACTAAATGCAATAAATGCAACAAGTGCATTAACTATACAGCATGTTTTTTGATTTTTTAAATATTCGGCTAAAAATACCAGTAGTAAAGATTGCGACAGGGTAATCAACTAGTCGAAGTGCAAGTCTTATGAGCATCATCGACCGATTAACAGTAAGATGGTACGTGAGTCGATTAAACTTGCCAGTGAAGGTTTCACTAGGTCGCGGAAGATGAAGCGGGTGAATAAAATCCAAATACATGACTAGTTGGGATAGATTGGTTAGGGTTAGATTTGAAGGTGGGATTACTAAATGATATACATCGATGAAAGTATTCAGGCTGATTTAGGCTACATTTGTACAGCATTTGTCTACGCTAAAGAATCTGTAGATGATGACGTTGCTGATGCCCTTGTACGAGCAGGGTTAGTTCCTGGTGAAGATGAGTTTAAAAGTGGTGCTCGAATGGATGGTAAGCCACACTTGCATAAATTACGTGAAGAATTGCTAGAGGTGGTTCAGGCTAAGACAATAATAGGAATTTTAATTACATCTGTAGAGTGTCGTGAAACACTGGGTAATGAAATTTCAGATACGTTGCTTAAACTTATTGATGCTAATGATCTTCTTAAGATTGAGAATGTGTATGTAGACGAAGGAATAAAAATCGCTCAAATCCCATCGCTTAAGAAAATTGAAGATAGGGGAATAAAAGTACATCAAGGTTCGAATTCTAAGAATATCTTTGGTATTCAATTAGCAGATCACGCTGCTTATAACTGTTCTTTTGTGCTTCGAGAAGAATTGCTGGGGCCTAAAAAATTCATCCGAATTGGAGCTGAGTCTGGATATCTTGATCCTTTTGATGCTGAGCTTGGATGGGTAATTTGGACAGATTTGAGGCATAATTTTTTCATGGAAGATAAAGACATTGAGAAATGTGAAGGGGATCAGTTCTTTTCTAGAGAACTGCTTGGAAAGGGAGCTTTTGTTTCAGAGTTTCTTCCTAGTAAATTAAAAATCAAAGCTGAGGAGGTTTTTGATTTTGTTTGGATTGGTTGTATACATTAATCTCGTTGAGATTTGTCATTTATAATCTTTTCATATTTAACTTAACTCCTTTACTAATTATTATTAGGCTATGAAAACCTGTTCATTGGATTATATACAAAGGGAGTGAATGCTATGTCGGAAGATATTAACGAAGCTTGGTTGCGTGGATATACTGATGGATACAAATCAGTTACTGGAAGAATTCCGAGTATTCCACCAAGACCAGGATCGATTCCAGCAGGAGTTGCAGATCCTATAGAGTATTTTTACCAGCAAGGATATAAGTTAGGTAAACAAAATGGAGAGTATTCAAAATAAAGGGTCAATACTTTTGACGGTTCTCTCAACACTATTGAAAATAGAGGGCTTTAACCAGCTGAAATCTAACGGTGAAAATCACGCTTTGGCAGTCTCCAAATCCAGCGTGGGAATTCGATTGTGACTTGAGTAATTAGAAGTGAAATTTTTTACCGGTATGTATTCGGTATGTAAGAGCTTTATTTAAGGAAAATGCGCCTACATTTTCATATAGTCATATGATTAATATGATGAATTTTTATAAACAAGCTAAGAGTTAATTAAGAGCCAACCAACTTTTAGACGATTAATTAAAAATTGTATATTTTAGGCAATTTATTTCAAGAAGCGTCATGATTTTTGACGCTGAATTTCGCAAATTTGCTTACACACTTTAAGTGAGGCCGGCTACAACCCGCACGTTTACTACAGTTGAGCAGAGTTTCGACACTTTTAATCCGTTTGTCGTGGGTTCGATCCCCGCACGCCCTACCAATATCTAAAAGGCTTCCAGCGATGGAAGCCTTTTTTCATTTATGGGCTGGCTAGCACCGGGCTAGCACTAGCAGTTAACCTCAAGGTATAAAACATAGCCCTTCGCTTCAAAGTACACGCGCACGCGAGGTGCTTGTGAGCATGACTCAATAGAATATAACAACTCCGGCTAAGCGCTACCCAGAATACGTGTGTAAGAACTTACGCGCACGCGGGGCCGCATAACGTGTATACCGCTCTAAAACTGTTCTCTACATACCTTGGCACCCACTTTAATAGGCTAACGTCTGCTTTAAGGTATGCTGATTTTATGGACGTCAGGCAACATTGGGCCAGAAGCAGTCATTGAATCAATGGTTCTAATTGTTTAAAAAAACGCGCACATTTCGTGGGTAGATAAATACATTTTCACCTTGTGTTAAAGAAAGCTCACGAAAACGCTCTTGGGTTAATTCAGCTTCTATCAGCTCAGTTTGGTCTGTGCGCTGCAATTCCAACCTCACCAACGGACCAATGGCGTGAATGTAACTTACAACAGCTTCAAACCCAGGTTGATTTGCACGACGCTCTTTATTAATTTCAATGTCGTGCGGACGTACAAATGCCAATGCTGGAGTATTTTGTGTGGAATGATGTGCATCAAGCTTCAGCTCAATATCTCCTATTTTGGCTTCGCCTTCATGGACGTTGCTTTTAAATTGGTTAACATTACCTAAAAATTGGTACACAAATGGTGATACTGGATGGTCGTAAACGTCTTGTGGTGAGCCTACCTGCTCAATCTTACCTTTGTTGATGACCACTACACGGTCAGCTACTTCTAACGCCTCTTCTTGGTCATGGGTAACAAAGATACTAGTAATGTGTAGCTCATCATGTAGTCTTCGTAACCAGCGACGCAACTCCTTGCGCACCTTGGCATCTAACGCGCCAAATGGCTCATCCAGCAATAACACTTTAGGTTCCACCGCTAGTGCGCGCGCCAAAGCAATCCGTTGACGTTGTCCGCCTGAGAGTTGTGGTGGGTAACGGTCAGCCAACCAGTCTAGTTGAACTAGTTCTAGCAGCTCATGCACACGCCTTTTAATTTCAGCATCGGATGGGCGCGTTTCTTTTGGACGTACACGCAATCCAAATGCAACATTCTCAAAAACTGTCATGTGACGAAATAATGCGTAATGTTGAAATACAAAGCCCACTTCGCGCTCGCGTACTTGGCGTGATGTGGCATCGTCACCATGAAATAAGATGCTGCCAGAATCAGCAGTTTCTAAGCCCGCAATAATTCGTAATAGCGTTGTTTTTCCGCATCCTGAAGGACCAAGCAAGGCAACCAGTTCGCCGCTAGGTACGTCTAGGCTTACATCGTTCAACGCACTAAAACTGCCAAAGTTTTTTCTGACATTTCTGACTTCAATACTCATGATTAATCCCAATAAAATGTTATTTTTAGCTTAATGTCTGTTCTTGCTCGCTGGCAATACGTGCCGACTGCCACTCAACAACGCTTTTAAGTACTAGTGTCACCAAGGCCAAAATAGCTAGTAGTGAGGCCACCGCAAAGGCTGCAGCATAGTTGTATTCGTTGTATAAAATCTCTACATGTAATGGCATAGTATTGGTCATACCTCGTATATGTCCAGATACGACAGAAACCGCGCCAAACTCACCCATAGCACGCGCATTTGTTAAAATTACGCCATAGAGTAAGCCCCATTTAACATTGGGCAGTGTGATACGCCATAGTATTTGCCATCCTGAAGCGCCTAGCACTAAGCCCGCTTCTTCTTCCTCTTTGCCCTGTGCTTGCATTAGCGGAATAAGTTCACGGGCTACAAATGGAAAAGTGACAAAAACTGTCGCGAGGACGATGCCTGGAATGGCAAAGATTACTTTTATATCGTTATCGATTAGTAATGACCCTACCCAGCCTTGTAGTCCAAATATCAAGACATAGATCAAGCCTGCAATCACCGGAGATACAGCAAATGGCAAGTCAATTAAAGTAATCAGTATGCTTTTGCCTCTAAATTCAAATTTAGCAATAGCCCAAGCTGCTGCAACCCCAAATACCAAGTTTAGTGGTACCGCGATGGCCGCCGCGATTAAAGTTAATTTGATTGAAGACAGCGCATCAGGGTCAATTAATGCCGTAATGTATGTATCAAACCCTTTACGAAGAGCTTCGGTAAACACAGCTGCTAAGGGTACGATTAAGAATAAGGTTAAAAAAGCTAACATCAGCGCGACCAGAAGCCATCGAACCCATACCGGTTCTGAGATTGCTCGACTGCGTGCTATTTTTGTGTGGTAACTGCTGTACTGTGTAGGCGTTTTAATTGACATGATGTGTACCTAGTAAAATTATGGTTAGCTGACCGCGTTAGTGCGGCGACTAAACCACCATTGCAAGCCATTAATCGCAAACAGCAATAAGAATGAAATGACTAGCATCACTACAGCCACGGCGGTGGCCCCTGCGTAATCGTATTGTTCTAACTTCGTAATAATAATCAGCGGCGTAATCTCAGAGACCATCGGCATATTGCCTGCAATAAAAATCACTGAGCCGTACTCGCCAATCGCGCGGGCAAATGAGAGCGCAAAGCCAGTCAATAGCGCAGGCCAAATAGCAGGGAATATGATTTTAGAAAAAGTTTGCCAACGGTTAGCGCCTAGGCTGGCGGCAGCTTCTTCAGTTTCAGCTTCTAAATCTTCTAGCACTGGTTGTACAGTACGAACCACAAAAGGCAAGCCGATAAAAGTGAGTGCAACCACCACACCTAATGGGGTAAAGGCAACCTTAATGCCATGTGGTTCTAGCCATGCACCAATCCATCCATTGGTGGAGTAAACAGCGGTTAATGCGATGCCGGCAACGGCTGTTGGCAATGCAAAAGGTAAGTCAACTAAGGCGTCGATTATTTTTTTGCCTGGAAAGCGATAGCGCACTAACACCCAAGCGGTTAGTAAGCCAAATACGCCGTTAATCAGCGCAGCAATCAGTGATGCACCGAAAGTCAGTCGATATGAAGCCAAAACTCTAGGAGCCGTGACCACAGACCAAAATTCATGCAGGCTTAGTTCTGTGGTTTTAATGAATGCCGCAGATAGTGGAATCAGCACAATTAAACTTAAATAAAATATGGTGTAGCCAAGGGATAAGTTAAATCCCGGTAAGACGTTTTTGTGTTTTGCCATGTGATGCCAATCATTGGTGAGGACGCCAATGTAACAGAGGCGATCATAATTGAAAAATAATATTTACCTATATTGATATAACTAAATGTTATTAAAAATAATCGCGGAAGTTGCTAGAAGCCTCCGCGATTTTAGCCGGCTACAGGATTTAATTACTATTTGACTATGTGGATTTTAGCTTCGCTAGTAGATCGTTTAAACAATGCGGAAGGCTGTAACTTTTTTGCTGTTTCTGGCTTCGCTAGAAAATAACCTTGAAACAAGGTGGCACCCGTTTCAATTGCAATATTGAGTTGAGTTTGTGTTTCTATCCCTGTAATCACTGGCTGGGCGCCTAGGTCTTTAATCATCTTAATTAACCCAGGAAGAATCTTTCGTACACGATCATTACCTTCGGCTTTTTGGATTAAATTGAAATCTAATTTAACAAAATTTGGTGAAAATTTCCATAAGCGATCAATGTGCGAACGCTCGCTACCAAAGCGATCAATTGCAATTTGATATCCACGATCTCGATAGTTATTAATTGCTTCAGTAAGCTGCTTATCCTGCTCAACCTGCCCCTCTTGAATTTCAATGACGATGCGGTTGGTAGGCACAGAGTTGGCATGCAAAATTTTCTCAAATACCTTGCCATGTTCGTTGACAGAAATGAGTAATTTTGGATGCACATTCAGAAATAATAGACCATTCTCTGCGTAGATTTTTCTAAAATTAAGTACATGCAAAGTTCGACTGACACGATCAAACTCCACCAACTTCCCTGACTGTTCGGCATAAGTAAAAGCAAAATCTGGCGTGCTCACTAGTTCGCCACCAAGGGAGGGAATTAATATGGCTTCATGACCAAACAGATCGCCAGCTTCAGTATCGTAAATTGGCTGAAAGGAGGTGTTGAGTTGAACTCCCAAATAGGTGCTATTAAATTCGCCGGTAGATTGCTCAGTTAAACCGTAATCATCCAAATCTAAAAGCAAAGTTTCCTTTAGTTGTAGCCTTAACTGTTCCACATGGGAAACTTCAATTTTTGTTTGCGTCATTTTTTGTTCCTTTTTTTTTAAACATGGTAAGTCCTTGCAGGTGAATTAGAATGCCTGCACTTTAATAGCTTAATAAAACAATGTAAAAGAATATTAAATAATATAGTTATACATAAAAAGAATATAAAGAACTTGCATGAAATATTTAACAGCAAGCTTTTTTTAGTGGTTAGAGTGGTGTATATTGATAACAATACGATTTAGTTAGAGAATGCGAAATAGAATTTTTTCATACCAATTTACTTAGTTAGCTAGTGCTGACCGGACAACCGGAAGCCAGTGTGTCAATAGACCACTGGCTTTTTGCGTTTCTAAAACCGATGCATCAGCAATGTACTTGCCCTAAATAAATAGCTTATTTGTAACAGCGAAGTTTAAAAATTATGAAGTTTAATCAAAATAATCATGAGGTCGACGTCAAAGAGACTGTGACTAATTGTGATTTAGGTATTAGCCAAATTGTGACGCAGTTGCGAGACTTGCGTCTGAGTTCACTTGAAACCAGAAAGCGCCGTGATAGGCCGCCAAAGTTGCCTGCACGTAAATCTTTGCAGGCAATTGTGGATGGCTTGGCTGCAGCTTTGTTTCCAAACCGCTTGGGTTTACCTGATTTAAAAGACGAAAGTATTGATTATTTCGTTGGGCATAGCTTAGATGTTGCATTGCGAGATCTTGTGGCACAAGTAAAGTTGGAGCTACGATTTGCAGCGGACAGTCGTAGCGAACTTGATAAAAATACAACAGCGTCATTATCCGCATCTAAGGATGCGCCAAAAATTGTGCGTGAATTTGCTAATCAGTTACCAACGATACGTTTGTTGTTAGATACCGATATTAAAGCTGCATTTGATGGCGATCCCGCAGCCCGATGTGTGGATGAAGTGCTGGTGTGTTATCCCGGCATACAGGCCATGATCCATTATCGTTTGGCGCATGTGCTGCATGGTCTTGGATTACCATTGATTGCTCGTATGATTACAGAAATTGCGCACTCTGCAACTGGGATTGATATACATCCTGGTGCTCAGATTAATGAGAGTTTCTTTATTGATCACGGTACAGGCGTCGTTATTGGTGAGACCACAATTATTGGCAAGCATGTGCGCATCTATCAAGCAGTGACCCTAGGCGCTAAACGCTTTCCGACTGATGAAGAGGGGCATTTACTTAAAGGCAATGCGCGCCATCCCATCGTTGAGGATGATGTGGTGATTTACGCTGGCGCGACCGTGCTTGGTCGCATCACCATAGGCCGTGGATCAGCCATTGGTGGCAATGTTTGGCTAACGCATAGCGTTCCGTCAGGTAGCAACATTACCCAAGCACAAATGCTTGCAGCCCCCATAAACGCATCTAACACACATTCAAGCACAACAAAATTAGCTAACACTTCACAACAATCACATTAAGCATATTTATTATTAGGAGAATTACATGACAGACCAAAATCAAGTTAAAACCGCACTGGGCGACGTCGCCGCACGTACGCTATCCAATGCCACCAAAACGGTACCAATGCTCAGCACGATTACACCGCGCTGGCTGGTACATTTAATGCAATGGGTGCCAGTTGAAGCTGGTATTTATCGCGTCAATCAAGCTAAAGATCCAAGCGCCATTGAAGTTGATTGTTCCGCTAAAGATGAGCGTGAATTACCAGTTACATTTGTGGATTACGAAGAATGGGGACGGGAGTATGTATTAAATGCAGTCAATACAGTGGTCGATGTCCATACACGCGTATCAGACCTATATAGCAGTCCACATAACCAAATTAAAGAGCAATTACGCTTAACAATTGAAACGGTAAAAGAGCGTCAAGAGAGCGAGTTAATTAACAACAAAGAATACGGTTTATTACACAATATTGCCGCTACACAAAAAGTGAAAACGCGCAACGGCGCACCAACACCAGACGATTTAGATGAGTTATTAACGAAGGTATGGAAAGAACCGGCATTTTTCTTAGCGCATCCACAAGCGATTGCTGCGTTTGGACGCGAGTGTACACGTCGTGGCGTTCCGCCGCCTACAGTTGCTTTATTCGGATCACAGTTTATTACTTGGCGTGGCGTACCTTTGATTCCATGTGACAAGCTAAAAATTACCAAAGGTAAAACTAATATTTTACTGTTGCGTACAGGTGAAAGTCGTCAAGGCGTGGTTGGTTTGTATCAACCGAACTTGCCTGGGCAACAAAGCATGGGTTTATCGGTTCGCTTTATGGGCATTAACCACAAAGCTATTGCCTCTTACTTAGTCTCTCTATATTGCTCACTTGCTGTATTAACGAGCGATGCAATTGCCGTGTTAGAAGATGTTGATGTAGGCAACTACTATGAGTACAAATAATCTAAACGATATGTCATTTTTTGATGCTCAGACATCATTCGAACCGGAGGATATTTTGGCGGCCATGCCAGGAGATCATCCACGCATGTCATCGGCATTAGCACTAGGACGACAAGCAAGTGAGTCTGGTCAGTTAGATGTTGCAGCATTAAGTCGCATTGTTAATGAGTTATATGCTGAAGGGTTTCCTGCGGGATCTCCTTTTGCTGATGGCGCTAAAGTGCCATCAACCGCCTCTTTATCGCATGTGGCCGATGATTCAACATTACCAAAGCCTGCTGTTAGCCCTACGACTAGTCAGTCGCCGTCTACATTTTCAGGCTTTGCTAACGGTACTCAAGCGCCGAGTGCTTTGTCTGACTTATCTGCATTGCAATTACAATATGCGGCTAACGCATCAAATGCGCAGGATTTTGGCAATACCAGTGGCTTGCCTGACTTGGGTTTTGGTCAGTCGTTGGGTGGCCTTGCCATTCCTTATGAAAATGAATTGCAACAGCTATTAGGTGTGACTAGCCATAGTCAAGCGGGCGTGCATAGCGCAGGTAGCACCCAACCCAACACCAGTCATTTCTATTTTCTGCAAGACTCTCCGTTTAACCAAACGCAGGCTTTGCCTGCGGCCGCACATCCACCGTTTGATGCAAACTTGGTACGTAAAGATTTTCCAATTCTTGGTGAGTTAGTGAATGGACGTCCTTTAATTTGGTTAGACAATGCTGCGACCACGCAAAAACCGCAGGCAGTGATTGATAGAATTAGTTATTTCTATCAACACGAAAACTCAAATATTCATCGCGCCGCACATGAGTTAGCTGCACGCGCTACCGATGCTTATGAAGAAGCGCGTGAAACAGTACGTCGTTTTATTAACGCTCCCTCAGTGGATAATGTCATTTTTGTACGCGGAACGACGGAGGCAATTAATTTAGTGGCTAAATCTTGGGGTAAAAAGAACCTGAGTGCTGGCGATGAAATTTTGATTACGCATCTAGAGCATCATGCAAACATTGTGCCTTGGCAGCAGTTATGCCAAGAAACGGGTGCTAAGCTTAAAGTAGCCCCAGTAGACGATAGTGGTCAGGTGTTGTTATCTGAGTATCAGAAGTTACTAACACCTCGCGTAAAGTTGGTCTCGTTTACTCAAGTCTCTAATGCTTTAGGCACTGTGACACCAGCTGCTGAGATGATACAAATGGCGCATCGCGCTGGAGCTAAAGTATTGTTAGATGGAGCGCAATCTGTGTCGCATATGCGTACGGATGTGCAAGCACTAAATCCTGACTTCTTTGTGTTCTCAGGACATAAGGTCTTTGGTCCTACCGGTATTGGTGCGCTGTATGGCAAGCCAGAGTTGTTGAATGACATGCCAGCTTGGCAGGGTGGCGGCAATATGATTCAAGACGTGACCTTCGATAAAACGGTGTATCACGAAGCGCCTTCTAAGTTTGAAGCAGGTACTGGCAATATTGCTGATGCTGTCGGCTTAGGCGCTGCTTTAGAGTATGTTGAACGCATTGGCATTGATAACATCGCGCGATACGAGCATGAGCTCTTGGTGTATGCAACAGCGGCACTGAATAAAGTGCCAGGTTTACGTTTAATCGGGACAGCAAAGGAAAAAGCCAGTGTCCTATCTTTCACGCTTGAAGGCTTTAAAAGCGAGGAAGTAGGCGCAGCTTTAAATAAGGAAGGTATCGCTGTGCGTTCAGGACATCATTGTGCGCAACCTATTTTGCGTCGATTTGGCCTTGAAACTACCGTGCGACCATCATTGGCGTTCTACAACACTTATGCCGAGATTGATGTTTTGGTCAACGCCTTGTTACGTTTAAGCTCTAATAAATTGCCGAGCAATATTCACTAGCTTCTAAGTTTTGTCGTTACACCAAAGCGGTATGTAAGTGGAAGTCATGTTAAAAAAGCCCTAACGGGCTTTTTTAACATCTATGATTTTGCGCTATCACTAGGAAGAAAATTAAATACTGCTGTGTGCGCCATCACATAAAGGCTGGTTAGCACTTTGCTTACAACCACAAAAATAAACAGTCTTATTTTCGGTTGCATTATATACAACGGGTGTAAATTCAGACCCTTGATGTGCGCCATCGCAAAATGGTTGATTTTTGCTTTTGCCACAAGAGCACCAGTAGTAACTCTTGCCACTTTCAACTTCTGCAGCATATGGACTTTTTTGTGCGATTTCAGGTTTCATTGTCATCTCCTTATGCGTTAATTATTCTTTGATTGCTTCTACTGGAATGTCAATTGTGACCTCATCACTGACATAGGGTACATGTTTACCCATATTGAAGTCGCTACGCTTAACAACAGTAGTTGCATTTACACCACAAGCCTCTTTTTTAGCCATAGGGTGGGGCATGCACAGGGATGAGGTTACAGCCAATGTAACTTCTTTACTAATCCCTTTAATAGTCAATACGCCATCAATGGATTTAATTTTATCGCCACTAAAGTTAAATTTATTGGATGTGAAAGTGACCGTTGGAAATTTGGCGGTATCAAAAAAATCAGCACCTTGAATATGCTCATTAAATGTCGCATAGCCAGTATTGACGGAGCTTGTTTCTATCGTCACATTCACTGAACCTTGCTTAGCTTCTTTGTCTAGGACAATCTTTCCTGAAGTTTTATCAAAACGACTTAGTTGTGTGGAATAGCCAAAGTGGCTATAAGAGAATCTTGGCAGTGTGTGATTGCCATCAATGACGTAAGTCACTGGTGCGGCTGAGGCTTGAACTGCCATTAACATTAAACCAATTGCTAATATATTACGTTTCATTGTTGCTCCTTTAAGTGGGGGGTAAGTTTTTCCATGGCGTCTCTTAGTTTTTTAAGAGAGATGGTTAGGTTAAGCATTTCTTCTTGAGACAATTGATCGAAGGCACTTTGTAGATGCTTCATGTGGCTTGGGAAGGCATGAGAAAACACTTCCTGACCCTTTGGTGTCAATTGAATTTTTTGACTTCTGCCGTCTTCTGTATTGGTGATACGTTCAACCATTTCTTTGATTTCAAGGCGATCGAGTATTCCCGTCAGGGTGCCTTTAGTAATCAGCGTTTTTTCTCCCAATGCTTTACACGTCATCGGTGGTTGATTGGCTAATGTCGCAATCACATCGAATTGTGGGGAGGTTAGATTCATGGATTTAATATGCGGTGTTGAGAAGTTCTCAAATGCTTGATAGCTCCTAACGACCTCTCTTAGTAATGGCAAGAAATCCATTTATCACTCACTTTGTTCTAGTTAGGACTAATATAGTTCTAGTTAGTACAAATGTCAATGCTTTATGTTTGTATAGAAGATCTAGGCGAAAAAAATCCGACAGGCTGTTCTTGTGAGTTCAGCTTGCCGGAATGAGGCTAGGGAGATAACACCGCTTAGTTTTAAGTGTTAAGCGGCCCCCACTTTAAATTCGATAGTACTAGTGATAGGTAATGCTTAATTTTTGAGATTCAATGTACAAAAGTAGGGTAGCTAAAATCTAATATCTCGCATTCGCGCTCCGAAGCAAACTCAGCATTTACCTTTTGTAATCTATTGTGTAACGCCATAGAGCCATTGGGTGTGTATATCACTTTAATGCCACGTTTAAGCGCATTACGTTTTACTTTATGGGTAATCGAATGACTAATCCAATTAGTAACTAGGACGATAATTTTGGTGTCATGTGGAATCACCTTGTTGCTATCGCCAGATTTACGACCTGACCAATGATGAATATGGTCCACACCAAAATTGACTAAGACTTGCTTGATGCCATCTATCTGGTCACCACCTACAATTAATACTGAGCTCATGATAAAGACCTCCAGTGAAAACAGCGCCAGATTTTGTCTAGCGCTGCTTTATTTTTAATAACTTAAATCTTACTTCTGATAAATCTGATCAAAGGTGCCGCCATCAGAAAAGTGTTTCTTCTGCGCTACTTGCCATCCACCAAAGTCATCATCAATTTTTACCAAGTTCACTTTTGGGAACTGTGATTCATACTTTTTAGCCACAGAAGCTAGAGTTGGGCGGTAGTAGTTCTTAGCTGCGATCTCTTGGCCTTCTTCGGTATATAAGTATTCTAGGTAAGCTTTGGCCACTACTTCAGTGCCATGCTTCTTAGCGAACTTGTCGACCACGGTAACTGGTGGTTCTGCCAAGATAGAAAGTGAAGGCACAACAATTTCAAACTTGCCTACGCCCAATTCTTTTTGTGCCAAGAATGCTTCGTTTTCCCAAGCAAGTAACACATCACCAATGCCGCGTTCTACAAACGTTGTTGTCGAGCCACGAGCTCCAGTATCTAAGACAGGAACGTTCTTAAATAACTTACCGACAAACTCTTTAGTTTTAGCTTCATCATTGCCGTCGTGTTTCTGAGCGTATGCCCAAGCCGCTAGATAATTCCAACGAGCACCACCTGATGTTTTAGGGTTAGGGGTTATAACTGAAACACCAGGTTTAATTAAGTCATCCCAATCTTTAATGTTTTTTGGATTACCTTTACGCACCAGCAAAACGATAGTAGAGGTATAAGGTGAGCTATTGTGAGGTAAACGCGTTTGCCAATCTTTAGGAATCAGTTTTCCTTTTTCCTGTAATTGGTCAACGTCGTAGGCCAAAGCCAGTGTCGCCACGTCAGCATCTAAACCATCAATAATAGCGCGAGCTTGTTTGCCTGAGCCACCGTGCGAGGCTTTAACTGTCACTTTGTCACCCGTTTTAGCTAACCAAAACTTACTAAATGCAGCATTAAAATCTTGGTAAAGCTCCCGTGTTGGGTCGTATGAAACATTTAGCAAGCTAATATCAGCAGCAAGTGCTGAATGTGAATTAACTAGAAGTGAGATGAGTAAAATACTTATCTTGAACAATGAATTTTTCATGAAATTATTCCTTAAGTAAATTAGAACTTGAAGCGGACACCTGTGCCAATAACAGTTTGATTTGTGTCGTAACCTGAATAGTAAGGTCCGGTAAAGTGACTGTTGGTGGCAGCTGCATAAACATCAAAGCGTTTGTTGATTTGGTAGTCTAAAACAGCTGACCATGTGCCTATGCGACCGCTATTCTGCTTGGCTGTGCTAATGGCATGTGTTGTTGAAGGGGTTTCACTAATAAAGTCATAGTAACCTGCTTGAAGTTTTAAGCCTGTTAGCTTTGGAAATTGAGCGCTAAAGTCATACCCAGCGCCGAGGAAAAGCACATTAAATTCTTGGGTGTCGCCTGGAGTAAACCCGGCAGCTCCTGCACCAACGCTATAACCCCATAAACTTCCGTAAGCTGAAGGGTGGTTGGTAGATGATGAGTTCTGAAGAGCGGCGTCGCTAGCCGCACTTCTAGTGAATTGCTCCCATCCTCCTGAAATTTTCAGTTCAGGAACTGGATTAAATCTCAGCGCAATTAGCCCTGCCTGAGTGTTGTAAGCTCTATAGGCGATATCACCTGCTGTACTTGAAGTTGTTGCTGAAATTGCATCAGTCGCACTGTAATACGCTACTTGAACACCGAATTTGTTGCTTTCAAGGCCTGCGCTTAATCCATAACTATTGCCGTAATCAAGGTTAATTGCATTCCCCCATTGGTAGATACCCGTTGCAGTTGCTTTGGCACCCTCAAACGGAAGTGAAGGTAATGCCCATGAGTTGGTGTATTTCAAAGAGTTTTGTAATCGTTGATTTTCCGATACGCCGCCACTACCACCCCAGGTACCACTTTGCCCTAATGCTGAAAAGTTATCTGCCTGAACAGGATCGTAGGCCAGAAAAATATCTTTTAGCGGATTTGTTTGTAAGCCAAATGTGGCTGTGCCATATTCACCAAAACTCAAGCCAGCGTTCGCTGCACGGTTAAAAAAGTTTCCGTTTTGTGAGCTTTCGTTTGAAATGGATTGATTGGCAAGAGGTTGTGAAGATGAGCTACCCCCAGAGTTCTGAACTAATGATTTCGCACCGTTATAGAGTTCAAAGCCGAGCGGATTAAAGCCAGTTTCCAAGTTCAAAACGGCTTTAACGTTCGTTTCGCCTAAATCGAATAAACCAGTGTCGGCCTTAATGCCAACGCGGTTTTGTGATAATCCGCCTGAAAACCACGTGCTTTGTGAGCTCGTATATGTTGCATTCTGTCTGTTTGCTGAATAAAGCCCTTGAGGTAAATTGTCATTAATTGGAAGCGCATGGTCTCCATGCTCATAACCAATGTCTAAAATCCCATAAAACTGTATGCTGGCGTCGTGACCCGCAAGACTAAAGTCTTTCTTAAATGGTGCATCAGCTTCCAAGAAGTCATTCAAAGATTCTATGGATGCATGTGCAACTAGTGGTAGTGAAATGATGCCACTGGCAATAAAGGCTGCGGCGAATTTTGTAAATTTAAATTGCATTTTAATCTCCTATTGTAAGCATCCAGTTTCCTGGTCAGCCTGCATGTTTAATTGTTAGAACTATTTTATTTTGCCGCTGCGAGAACAGTAGGATTTGATTTGCTAATTTCTTGCGTGAATCTAAGTTTTTCGCGCTTTTCAATTTGTGTCACACGGCCTTCGTGTAAAACGATTTCTATTGAGCCGAAACCCGAACCTTGTTTTAGCTCTTCCACAATTCGCAGAATCTCTTCATCTACATTGCGCTTAGGCGAAGTGCTGTTGAAGTTGCTACTTCTAGTCGTATGATTGTTAGGTGCCATTTTTTAATCTCAAATCAAGTTCGTTAAATGCGAATGCATGCACTATATAAACTTTTAATAAGAATTAAAAAGAATATTTATTTATATATTTATAACTAAATTGAATATAAGGGTATATTTAAATCATGAATATGATTTGTGAGTAGCAATGTTACTTCTATTAAAAAGTATTATTGCAAACAGCTTGCAGCGGATATTATTTCTAGATAGTGACTGTCTGCTTCGGGTCGGTAGTGAATATTTTGAATGACTGCAATGGCGCAATTAGTTAGCCAGAAGCGGACATTAATGGCTGGTTTGAAAATCTGCGTCTCACTGGCTCGATTCCAGTCTCGGCCACCAATAAAATCAAGCTCGCAAAGACGTGGGGGGGTTATATCTGAGAATTGTAAACATCGCCGCTTAACAAGACGCCTTAATGAAAAACTCAACATTCTTCAAGATTAGATTATCATCCTCTTTTTTTGATGGCTTACCAAGTCCCAGTAAACATTTCGTATGATTTAATCCTTGAAATAGTGATAAGAATTGCGTTGCTGCTAAATCAAAATCGTTGATATTGAGAGACTTCGTACCTGAGCATTTTTTGAGATATTCTGATACTTCACGATGCACTTTCATAGGTCCATTTTGATAAAAAGTATTACAAATCTCAGGATGTGTAGATGTGGATGCGAACATGGTTCTATACGCACTCAACACTTCATCTTTTCTAATCAATGAAATAAATTGTTTGGCGATTACTGTTAAACCATATATAGGCTTGTTAGGATCTAACTCCTCATCTGTAAGTAAGAATTCGTTTTCAACTCTGCTTAAAATAGTAGCGCCAAACAATTCCTCTTTTGATTTGAAGTGGCTGTAGATAGTCATCTTTGTAACACCTGACATATCAGAGATGGCATCGATAGTCGTTCTTTCAAATCCATTCCTTGTAAATAACCTTTGTGCGGCTGACATTATTGACTCCATTTTTTTAGAGTCAAATGGTCGGCCACGTTTCTTACTTAATAATGGGTTATTTGGATTCATGGTTAATTATTTTACTTGACAGTATAGTTAATATGATTATTATAATAAAAAGTATATTAATTGTAGATGTTTTTTAGAATATCTCGGAGAAAAATAATGCATGTCATAAAGGATAGAGTAACGGCAACGAGAGATGAACCATTCTGTTTATTTCTGATTGGAATGCGGATTAATAATTTTTGGAAAATACATAAGTGGTTACCTATCTTTTTCCAGATGCCAAAAATGATGAAAGAACTTGAAAATGACAAAAGTCTAGGTTATCTAGGTGGTGAGAGTTGGTTTGGAAGAAATATAATATCTGTTCAATATTGGGAATCATTTGAACATTTAGAAAATTTTGCTAAATCTAGAGATCATTCACATCTTCCAGCGTGGCAGAAGTTTTTGAAAAATGTTGGAGTAAACGGGGATGTAGGTATTTGGCATGAAACCTATGAGATTAAAAAAGGTAGTTACGAAAACATATACGCAAACATGCCACCATTTTTATTAGGTAAGGTTGGTAATCTTAATAAAGTTACATCATCAAATAATTCAGCACGAAAAAGAAAGTCATAAAAATAATCCCATGACTTAGCTGGAAATTGAAAAGAGAAAGTTACTCCGTCAATTTAGGATGCCCTCTTTTTTCTTATCAATAATCTTTATTGCGCCACTGATAAATAGGCTTGTTACTTTAATTGTTCAGATCATCATGACCGTCCGCTTCGCGCCCTGAGGCACTCCGTCAAGTCATTTTTACATTCGCCGATATATTTTCTAGTAAAGGCGAACCTCTGCGTCTTAGCGATTTTAAGTAA
>Ga0214221_1000160_pt1 | contig 22805 bp, 23 predicted proteins | sample TroBogypolimnion_8_FD_153059 | JGI IMG/M metagenome (GOLD analysis project Ga0214221, IMG submission 153059) | Freshwater microbial communities from Trout Bog Lake, WI - 09AUG2007 hypolimnion | ecosystem: Environmental > Aquatic > Freshwater > Lake > Hypolimnion/Profundal zone ...
ACCCATCCGGCTGAGCATCATGCCGGAGTGCGTCCATGACCCCGATGTCCTCCCACGAGCCGGGCACCCATCCGGCTGAGCATCATGCCGGGGTGCGTCGATGACCTCGATGTCCTCCCGCGAGCCCGGCACCCCTCCGGCTGAGCATTACGTCCGACCGGGCATATGACCACCTCCGGCGCCTTCCGCGAACGCCTTTACGGCGCCTGGGTGGAGATTCGGGAGAATCTTGGCCGGTCCGTGCTGCAGGCCCTGGGCGTCCTGCTGGGCGTGGCCTCGGTGCTGGGCGGGTTCTCCATTTCCGACAGCCAGCGGAAGCGGGCCGACGAGATGTTCGTGAAGATGGGCGGCCTGGACAAGCTGAATGTCCAGCCCCGGGCGGCCATCAAGGATGGAACCCCCTCGGCCCTCCAGCAGGCCAACCTGGGCCTCCGGGACGCGGACGCCGTGGGCGGCGAGGCCCTCAGGTCCGAGGCCATCCAGGGGGTCAGCCTCCAGAAGAGCGCCAGGTCCCGCGTGGTCTCCGCCTACGCCGACCAGGATCGGCAGGTGAGCGGCATCGGCGGCGACTACATTCCCACGAACGGCTATGCCGTCGCCCAGGGACGGGGCTTCTCGAGCCTGGACCTGGAGACCGGGGCCCCCGTCGCGATCCTGGGCATGGAGGCCGCCAACACCTTCTTCCCCAAGGGGGATCCCCTGGGCCAGCCGCTGAAGGTGGGCGACATCCCCGTGACGGTGATCGGCATTTTCGAGGAACGGGTGTTCCGGTTCCGGGAAGGCCAGGGCAACCAGTTCTGGTGGCGGAACCGCATCATCGCCGTCCCCGCGAACCTGGTGCAGCGCCGCATGAACGGGGACGCCTACCGCCGCCTCGACCGGGTGACCTTCCGCATCCCCGACCTGAACGTGATGAGCGGATTCGCGAAGCAGCTCAAGAACCTCGTGACCACCAGCCACCGGCTCCAGGACGACTTCCGCCTCGACGACGTGGCCGCGCGGGTCCGCCGCCGGCAGAGCCAGGGCGATGTCTACGACATCATCTTCATGCTCTCGGGCGTGCTGGCCCTGGTGGGCGGGGGCATCGTGAACGTGAACATCCAGACGGCCAGCCTCAAGGAGCGGGTGCGCGAGGTGGGCGTGAAGATGGCCATCGGCGCCTCGGGGCGGGAGATCTTCAAGGGCTTCATGACCGAGGCCCTCCTGCTGACCGCCCTGGGCGGGTTCGCCGGCCTGATCCTCGGGATCGGCTTCTCCTGGATCATCACCAAGAGCATCGGGATCCCCCTCCACATGACGCCCGGGAGCTTCCTCTGGGCCTACGGCCTGGCCGCGGCCTTCGGGTTCCTCTTCGCCTTGGTTCCCGCCTGGAAGGCTTCACGCCTGTCTCCGATGGAAGCTTTGCGTTATGAGTGAGGGCGCCCTCCCCCTCCGGGCCCCCGGCCCTTCCCTGCTGGATGGCGGCGAGGCCCCTGCCCCGGCCAGCCGCGGCTTCAGCCCGGCCATGCTCTGGGAAGTGGTCCGCACGGGACTGATCGAGCTCTGGGCCCACAAGGTGCGCAGCCTGCTCACCCTGACCCTGCTCATGCTGGGGGTCTTCGCCCTGGTCGTGATGACCTCGGTGCTGGACGGCATCATGGACAAGATCAACACGGGGTTCGCCGGCATGAGCTGGGACGGCACCGTGCGCATCGCCCCGAAGGTCCCCGAGACGGGCGAGGACCGGAAGCGCTTCAATATGAGCCCGGGCCTGCGCTTCGAGGACATCCCCCGGGTCGGCGCGACCCACCCCAAGGTGCTGGCCTTCCTGCCCAGGGCCCAGAAGTCGGTGACGGTCCGGGTGCTGGGTGACACGGAGCGGATCTACGTGATGGGAGTACCCCCCGACTACGCCCAGTGGATGAACCGGCCCATCGGGCTGGGGCGGGGCCTCACGGAGGACGACGAGCGGCGGCGCTCCACCGTGGCCGTGGTGGGGGCCACCCTGGCCACCAAGCTCTTCGGCGGCGCCGATCCCGTGGGCCGGGACCTGGTGGTGGAGGGAGTGCCCTTCCGGATCATCGGCGTCCAGGCACCTGGCCAGATCTTCAATGACGAGAACTACTACGATGCCAACGGCGTCCTCATCCCGCTGCAGACCTACATGGATCGCATGGATCCGGACCACAAGCTCGTCCAGGTCACCGTGAAGCTGCGGCGTCAGGGGGACATGGGCGAGGTCTCCGCCATGCTGCTGGGGCGGGTGCGTCAGGCCCACCATGGCATCGAGGACGTGGAAGTGGCGGACCTGGACGCCGAGGCCGCCAAGTCCTACCAGAACGTCCTGGAGCAGATCCGGGGGTGGAGGATCGTCCTGCTGAGCCTGGCCAGCACCGTCCTGCTCGTGGGCGGCGTGGGCGTACTATCCGTCATGCTCATCAGCTTCAGCGACCGCCGCTTCGAGATCGGCCTCCGCAAGGCCCTGGGCGCCTCGGATCACGAGATCTTCATCCAGTTCCTGCTGGAGGCGGTGGTCCTGGCGGCCATCGGCGCCCTCCTCGGCACCCTCTCAGGCGCCCTGCTCTGCCAGGCCCTCTCGTCGAGCTTCCCCTACGGCCTGGTGGTGAATCCAGTCGGCCTGGTCACCGCCTGGATCGTGGCCCTGGCCCTCGCCCTGGTGTTCGGCCTCTACCCCGCCTTCCGGGCCATGCGCCTCAGCCCCATGGAGGCCATGAGGTAGGATCGATCCATGGCCGATCCCATCCAAGTCACCGCCACCGTCCGCATCCCGGGCGAGGCCATCCGCTTCAAGGCGGTGCGGGCCGGCGGGGCCGGCGGCCAGAACGTGAACAAGGTGTCCTCCAAGGTGGAGTTGCGCATCGACCTCGCGGCCATCGAGGGCCTGCCCGAGGACGCGCTGGCCCGCCTGCGAACGGCCCAGCGGAACCGGCTCGACGCCGAGGGGCTGTGGATCATCCTCAGCGACCGCACCAGGGACCAGCTCAAGAACCTGGACGACGCCCGGGAGAAGGCCGCCGAAGCCGTCCGGGCCGCCCTGGTCAGGCCCATTCCGCGCCGAGCCACCCGGCCCACGAAGGGCTCCAAGGAGCGGCGGCTGGACACCAAGAAGCGGATCTCCCAAACCAAGCAACAGCGTCGCGGGGGCTTCGAGTAACCTGGACCCGTTCCCCAGGAGAGTCCATGGCCGAGCCCCAGACCTACGCCAACCACCGCCGCTTCGAGCCGCTCCAGCACTTCGTCCTCACGCCGATCCTCCTGGTCACCTGGATCGCCACCATCTGGCAGGCCATCAAGTACCCAAGCCTGCACAGTGTCTGGGTGGCCGTCCTGGGCTTCGCCCTCCTCATGGTCGCCATGCAGGTGCGGGTGTACGCGCTGAAGGTCCAGGACCGCCTGATCCGCCTGGAGGAGACCCTCCGCATGGAACGGCTCCTCCCCCAGGACCTGAAGGCCAGGATCCCCGAACTCACCGTGAAACAGATGGTGGGCCTGCGCTTCGCCGCCGACGCCGAGCTGGCGGACCGCGTGCGCGAGGCTCTGGACCAGAAGCTGGCCGGCGAGGCCATCAAGAAGCGCATCCAGGCCTGGCGGCCCGACACGTTCCGCGTCTGATCAACGATCGGAACTCAATCAAGACAACAATCACCACCAAGACACCAAGAAATGCCAGAAGGTTTGTTTGCAGTTCTTGGTGGTCTTCATGCCTTGGTGGTGGAATTTTTTTCAGTGGAAATGCCCCGGGAATAGGGGTGAGAACTTACTCCCGGATGTAGTGGCAGGTGTAGCCCCCGGGATGCTTGACCAGGTAATCCTGGTGGTATTCCTCGGCTGTCCACCAGGGGCCGGCCTGGGTGATCTCGGTCACCACGGGCCGCTTCCACTTGCCGCTGGCGTCCACCTCGGCCTTCACCCGCTCGGCGGTCTGCCGCTGGGCCTCTGAGTGGTAGAAGATCGCACTGCGGTACGAGGTGCCCATGTCGTTGCCCTGGCGGTTCAGGGTGGTGGGGTCGTGGATGCGGAAGAAGAAGCGCAACAGGGTCTCGAAACTGGTCTTGGAGGGGTCGAAGCGTATCTGCACGGCTTCGGCGTGGCCCGCGTGGTTCTCATAGGTGGCGTGGGCGACGGTGCCGCCGGTGTAGCCAACCTCGATGGCGACCACCCCGGGTTGCTTGCGGAGCAGGTCCTCCATGCCCCAGAAGCAGCCGCCGGCCAGGGTGGCGAGTTCCTCCTTGGGCTCCTTCGGGGCAGCCGGAGTCTTTCCGAAGAGGGGAAGCAGGGCGCCCAGGCCCTCCTTCTGGAGGTCCTCCAGGGGGATGAAGCGCAGGGATGCGCTGTTGATGCAGTAGCGGAGCCCGCCGCGATCCCTGGGGCCGTCATCAAAGACATGGCCCAGGTGCGAATCCACATCCTTGGACCGGACCTCGGTTCGCATCATGCCGAGGCTGAAGTCATGCTTCTCGACGACGGCCTCCCCCGCCAGGGGCTTCGAGAAGCTGGGCCATCCGCAGCCGGAGTCGAACTTGTCCTTCGAGGTGAAGAGGGGTCTGCCGCTGACGACGTCGACGTAGACGCCCTCTCGGTGCTCATTCCAGTACTCGTTGCGGAAGGGCGGTTCAGTCCCGGCCTCCTGGGTCACGTGGTACTGCATGGGCGTGAGCTTCTGCTTCAGTTCAGCGGGGCTGGGCTTCCTGAATTCCGTCACCTTGTCCTCTCGGGGGGTCTGGGGCACCGCATCTGCGGGCCCATGGTTGGCGGAGCCGGCGAACCCGCAGGCCGTCAGGGCCAGTGTGAAGGCGATACCGCCAAGGATCGCACGTGCTCGCAAGGAACACCTCCGCAATGCCGTTTGGATGCACGGGCGGAGGGGAATGGTACAGCCTGCCCGGGCCCCGGCCACAGGTCCGCCCGGGCCGGGTCGGAACCGGGCCCGGTTCGGCCCTCGATCTGTCCCGGTCTGCTTCAGGGGCGGGACCCACCCCTCGAGGGCGGCGGGAGCACCCGGCTGGACCTTTACCCTGGGCAGTCCCTTCGGGCCGGCCCGACTTCAGGACCCCGGCGGTCGACCGGTCCTTCAGCCGCCTCTTCCTCAGGCGGAGGTATGCAGGGGGAGCAGGTCCCCGCCCCGGGACCGGGCGCTCATAGCATGGACATTCTGGAGGGTTTGGCAACGATCCAGCGTGGCGCACCGCGGGCACCAGGAGCCTCGGTTCCGCACATTGCTGAGGGTCGCCTCCCATTCGTGCCCCCGCGCGCAGCGCCAGTGGAGTTTGTGATGGCAGTTGCCAGTGTACTGCCGCGTCAGACAACGGCCTCCCCTCGTCGTGGCAAGGCTCTCGATGGTGGCCAGGTCGGTCCGTAGCTTGTCCGCCAGCGCCTTCGCGGCGCACTGCCGGCACCAGGCGCCCATCTTCACCGAGGCGGGAGTGGCCTCCCATTCGTGGCCACTGGCGCAGCGCCAACGGAGGTGGACCTTGCTGTGCTCGTACCGGGTCGAGAGACATTCCCCGCCCCGCGCCTGGGCGACGGCCTGCATCTCATCCAACGTGAGTTTTTTCATGAGTCAGGCCTCCTGCGGTGGAGAACGGGAATGGCGATCGGCTGGTGCGGCTCGCGGGACCTGGGGGATCTGCGAGCCGCCCCCTCCTGATTGCAATGGGACCCGACAACCTGCTCGGCGACCGGGCCCCTCCAACAAACCACTGGGACCCATGGGGCCCGGCGGACCGGGCCCCGGAGGTCCGACGACTAGAAGTTCATGTGGACGGTCTTGATGTCCGCGATGGTTCCCGTGCCATGGCAGATCAGGCACTGTTCCGCCTGGCTCGGCAAGGTTCCGGCGGCTGGACGGGGGGCATTGAAGGAGCCGCCATTGCCCTTGATGTGGGCGATGGCAAGGGGCGCATCATGGCAGGCCACACAGGCCGCCGCGATCGGGGAGGTCACCAGCGAATTGGCCTGGGCCGGGGTGATCGTTGCGCCGGTCGCCGCGATGGCTGCGCTGTAGGCATTTCCATAGGTGGTGCCGGGGGTCACCCAGGGAGCCACCGCGATGTTCACTCCGGTTCCGCCGCTTGAGACGCCCCGGAAGTCCAGGGCATCGCTGGCCGCGCCGACATAGGCGATGGTCGGGCCAGAAGTGCCCGAGACGTAATCACCCACCTTCGCGATGTAGCCGGCCGTGCTGGTCGTCCACAGTAGGTTCGGAATGGCGGCAGCGTTGGTGCTGTTGCTGAAGTCATAGGAACCGGGCACGTGGCAGGCTTCGCAGTCGTTGAGGAAGCCCGGGTAGGTGATGTCCCAGTACTTGTCCCCAGCGGAGGCTTCCCAGGAGAAATTGTTCGCACGCATGCCGCCCGCATGGAGAGAGTGGACCGCGTCCTTGATGTTCGCCCCCCAGCCGCTGCCGGCATTCGCCTTGTTGACGTTGTGGCAGAAGGTGCAGGTGGGGGCGTCGTTGCGCTGACCGGCGTGGTAGACGCTGCCGGTGAACACACCGAGCACCGCATGGCAGTCGTTGCATTTGGAATTGGTGACGATGGCTCGACGGGTGGCCTTGGCGGCAGTCGCCTGGGCGGTGCTGAACAAGGTGGTGGGCAGCGTGCCACTGAGGGCGACGGTGGCATTGGGCGCAGGAACGGTCACGCCCCCCTGGCCGCCGCCGGCGGTGAAGGTGCCGACACCGGTCCACACCAGCGGCGTGAACGGATAGCCGGGAACGTCAGTCTGGGTCAGGGGCATGGTGGTCTTGGGGGCATAGGTGTAGCCGATACCGCCGGTGACCATCCTGGCGTCGTTGGGCACGATCACGCCCGTCATGGTCAGGGTGTAGTAGCCGGAGGAATCAGGCTGGCTCAGGGTGCCCTTGGAGGTCGCGCCGAGGGCGGTGCCACCCGGGTCCTTGCCGTCATTTCGGTAGATGTTCGGGAAGAATAGGCTGGCCGTGGTGTTCCAGTCGGCGGGGGCCGCGATGCCGTCCTGGGGCCGAGCCATGGCCACATAGAAGCTGGGGCCGCTGTTCAGGGCGTAGTTGGTCCAGAAGGGACCGGCGTTGATGAGCGTTGAACTGAAGGTATTGAAATCCTTGCGGACACCATCTTCCAGGAACCGGAAGGTGAAGACCGGGTTCCCCGTGGCGTTGAGCGTCAGGGACTTCAGATCCCAGGTCACGCGGTGGGCACCGGCCGGCAGGCTGCCTGCATAGGCCGCCACGTAGGAGGCATTGGTGTTGCTGTTCTGGACGGTGGCGGCGGCGCCCACCAGGAGGAGATTCTGCGGGTTGGGAGCCACGATCGGGGTGTGGGCGGTATCGATGCTGGCCGCCGAGTGGCAACTCACGCACTTCGAATCATCAGCCTGGGCTCCCCCGGCGTGGTTGGCGCCGGTGGTGAAGTTGTCGGCGTCATGGCAGGCTCCGCAGGCCAGGCGGCTGGGCACGTTCTTCCAGTTGTCGCCCTGGGGCGTGGCATAGGGAGAGGTGGCCGTCCCGTCGTGGCACATGACGCAGTTGCGCTGATCCTGGGGATAGGTGACCTCATTGAACTGGACGCCGGTGGCGCTGGGATAGGCGTAACCGGTCTTCTGCAGTTCCTCGCCCATGTGGATCTTGTGGACCAGGGTGACGAAGTTGCCTACGGCCAGGCCGTTGACCTTCACCGTCGAGCTGGTGAAGTTCCCGCTGGCGTCGACGGTGGCCTCGGCATTGCCGTACTTGCGCTGGTCGGTATGGCAGGTCACGCAGTACTGGGTGTCCACGCGGCTGGCATGCGTCTGCAGCATGGTGTGGCAGCGGTTGCAGCTGGCGATGTTCACGATCTGGCGATCGAGGTCCGTGGAGGCCACGGGCTTGCCAGTCGCGGGGATGAAGTCATAGATTAGGTCCGCAGGGCCGAGCACGGGCACCGCGGTGATCCCGCTGTTGGAGGCGTCGGGGGTGTTGGTGCTGGTGCCCCGGGCATTGCCGCCCACCTGGATCGCCACGCGGTGGGTCAGGGTCGGCTGGAAGCTTACGTCGCCGAGGTCCGCCTGGACGTTGTTGCCGGTGTAGGTGGCGGCGGCCAGGGCGGTCGCGGCGGCCGTGATGTCCCGGTAGAAGGTGTACTGGTACTTGCCATTGCCCAGGTCGACCAGGGTGCCCGTGCTGTCGGTGCTGGGCTTGGCCGGGATGGAGGCGGTGGTGGTGGTGGGCATCGAGGTAACGATGTAGTTCACCCAGAAGCTGGGGCTGCCGGCGGTGCCGGGCACCAGCTTGGCGATGGTGAAGGCCAGGTTGGGGTAGCTGGCGGCCAGGGCCGTGCTGGCCTTGCTGGTGAGCTTGGCGAAGCCGACCACAGGGGTGCCGTAGGCATCGGTGATCGTGAAGTTCACGACCGGCTTCCCGGAGGCGGCGGAGACCGCGACACTCTGAACGGAGCCACTGAACCGCATGTTGGCCCACTCGGTGGGCGTCAGGGTGGCGGCGTTGACGGTCACGGTCCCACTGGTGCCATTGGTGCCATTGGTGCCGTTGGTGCCGTTGAGACCGGCGGTGCCGTTCTGTCCGTTGGCTCCACTGGAACCGTTGCAACCTACGAGCACAAGGGCGACCGCTAGGAGCCCGCATAACTGTTTCAGAGGACGCTGTTTCATGTTCCCGATCTCCTGTGGGGGTGTGGGTGAGGGGTTTGTGAGTGGCCCTTCCATGGAGGCTCCGTGGGTGGTGATTTCGTGGAAGGAAGGCTGGAAGGTCATGAAAGCTAGATGACCATCAAGTCAGAAAAGGATCATGACTTGTATCCCACAACCAACAAAAAAGGTTTAAATAAATTTTTAATACCTATTTAATTATTCTAGAATCTTTTATGATGAATTTGTGACAATTTTTAAATTTTGCTAATTAATTAATTTTATTATGTTTAGAATTTAATGAATTTGTATTTTTTAGCTATTTATTAATAAATTTTAATTTTTTTACACATTATTATTTGATCTGTTTGTGACTCCCATCACCCGATCCTGTAAGCCTCTCCCGAAGGCAGGGGCCCTGGGCTCCTGGCGCGACAAATCGAGGCCCGCACAAGGCTGAACAGGCGGATTGCGCTCGTCTGGATTGGGCCAGGGCCGGAGGTTCCAGAGACCGGATCCCCGAACCGGACGTTCCGCCAACCGCCCAGGACCCTCTCGGGGCATCGGAGTCCTTCAATTGGTTGATCGGACACCGAACTCGCTGCACCTGCTCTGCCCGGAGCACGATTGCGGCCGTTTCAGGACCGCCCCCATTTGGGCGTCATGGCGGGCCGGCGCAGCCGGGCTATCGGACGGCAGGGGCCCGAGGGCCTCCCCGGTGGCCCTCCCTGCCCCTAGCCCGGCAGGTAGGCCTTGAATTCCATGTCCTCGCGGAGGATGTGATAGGTGAGCCAGTCGACCAGGGACATGGCCACGGATTTCGTGCTGACGTGGCCACCGGACTTCAGCTTGGCCCGCATCTGCCGGAGTTGGCCGATCAGATCCTCGTGCATTTTGGAATGGGCGGACCGGTCCGGGAACCCGACCTGCTCCATCACCCCTTCCTCGAACCGGAAATGCTCGATGGTGCTGGCGATGAGGTCATCCACGATCCGGACCAGCTCGGCGGGCATGTCCATCTGGATCACGTCATCGAAGTGGTTGACCAGCTCAAACAGCTTGCGGTGCTGGGCATCGAGCTCTGCGTGGCCAAGGCAGTACCGGTCGTGCCAGGACAGAATTGCCATCGGGTCTCCATGGCTTGTCGACAGCCACAGGAGACGGATCGGATGCAAGGGATGAATTCGTTAAATGGGGCCAGGTCCCGGCCGGTACCCCTGGAAGCCGTGACATGCAAAGAGGCTCGGCTTGTCAAAGCGCCAACGGCCGTCATTCTCTACATGTCGCAGGTTTCATTCCATGGCTTTTGAAGGTAGCTGCCTGCACTTGCCTAGGTCAGCAGCGGAAAGGGGAACACCATGAGCGCAGCCAAGCTTGGCGGCCGCTTCACGTTCATCGGCACCTCATTGACGGTCCATCGGATCGGCTACGGGGCCATGCAGCTGGCCGGTCCCGGCGTGTGGGGGCCCCCCAGGAACCCCGATGCTGCCTTCGCCGTCCTCCGCGAGGCCGTCGAGGCCGGTGCGAACCATATCGACACCTCGGATTTCTACGGTCCGCACCTGACCAACCAGGTCATCCGGCAGGCCTTGCATCCCTACCCGGAAGGGCTGGTGATTGTCACCAAGCTTGGGGCACGCAGACCACCGGACAGATCATGGCAGCCGTCCATCTCGCCCGAGGCCCTGACTGCCGGTGTCCATGACAACCTCCGCCACCTAGGCTTGGACACGCTCGACATTGTCAACTACCGAGTGATGGGGGCGGGCCACGGCCCCGAGGAGGGGTCGATCGCTGAGCAGGTGCGGGTGCTGGCCGACCTCCGGCGCCAGGGACTGATCCGCCACATCGGCCTGAGCAACGTCACGGCCAACCAGGTCGCGGAGGCGCAGACCATCACCGACATCGTGTGCGTACAGAACAACTACAATCTGGCCCACCGCCACGACGACGCCCTGATCAACGACCTGGCCCAGAAGGGCATCGCCTACGTGCCCTTCTTCCCCCTCGGCGGGTTCACGCCGTTGCAGTCAGCGACCCTGTCGAAAGTCGCCGGTCGATTGGGCGCCACACCGATGCAGATCGCCTTGGCGTGGTTGCTGCACCGGTCGCCCAATATCCTGCTTATCCCGGGCACCTCCTCGGTCGCCCACCTCCGCGAGAACCTGGCTGCCTGGCAGGTGACGCTCTCGCCGGAAACCATGGTGGAACTGGACGGAATCGCCGACGAGTCGGCGAGGGTGGAACATTGAACACCTTTTCCTTTCCGGGTGTCCTGGACTCGGGTGCAGGGCTCAGGGCCACGCGCAGGTTCGAAAACGAAGGTGGTTTCCCCCCCCGACCATGGCTTCGGACCGGGCCCCTCCCCCGGGGGCCGGGTCGAATTCGAGGGCTGGCTTGAGGCCATCACTGGCCAATGCAGGTGGGAACCGACTACCGCGCAGGTTTGCTGGCATTAGATTTGAAGACAGACCCCAGTCAGCCCTCGCGTTCGCCCTTCCCAGGCGGAAAGGTCACCGCCTTTGAAGGGACGAAGGAAGGATTCAGTCTCCACGTTTTGCGCCGATAAGCTGAATCAAAGACACCTCAGGAGGTATTCATGCGCCGTGCAGGTCGCTTCTCTGTCATTTTGCTGATTGCGATGGGCCTTCAAAGCCAGGATTTGCCGGTGGCCGCCCAGGCTAAGTTCCTGAAGAGCCTCCTTTCCGCCGCCGGCCAGTTCGGCTTCGCCTGCGGTGATCCAGCCCTTAGGCCTCAATTGGAGGCCAACGGTGTCTCAGTGTCCCCAGGATTTAAAATGGCCTGGGCGGGTTCCGAAGCGGAGGCCAGAGCCCTGAAGGCCGAAGGGAAGATGGTGATCGTTCCCCGGATCCCATGGCTTAAAACGGGCGGGTCCATCGCCATCGTCGAGGAGGATGGCAAACCAGCAATCTACCTCAACTTAGCCAATGTCAAAGCCTCGGGTACGCAGCTTCCTGATGTCATCCTCAAGATGGCAAAGAAACCAAAATAGTCCCATTTTCGATACATCTCTCTTACCAATTCACAGATCTGTTCTGTCCAGCCCGCCTGCTTCCAGGCCCATGACCCGTGGCGGGTCGAGACCCCGTTGCAGGTCCGGACCTGGACCCCAGCGCCCTGGTCACCATCGTGCGGTTCCTTAGGAGGCACCGCGGTTGAATACAGGCCACGGTGGAGGGTGGACGCTGGTTCCTAGCCAGCGGCTACGTTTACACCCAGCAGAGGCCGATCTGGCTGGCCTGTGCCCTGCCCCAATCCTATCGCACGGAGGCTAACTGGTTTGGTCCGCCCCTAGGCGACGTGCGAAGCCGAGGAAGCGAGACGACAATAGAATACGGAAGGCGGGATAGCCCGGGGCCGAGTTGAGCGCAGGGTTAGGCCGAGGTTCAAAATAGCTGGATTGAATTCCTTCTTGCAGCTTCACGCATTTTAGCTACCACGGGATGTGAGAACCAAAGGCCAATGATTCGAACCTTGGGTATAAACATGATTGAATTTCCGAATTCCGTCGGCTGTGCGAAATGGACAGTTACTGGGTGAGTATGATTCCAACGCCACTCAGTCACCTTACTGATTTGGGTGAGCGGAATTTGGCATTGCCTCCGCGTGTTTGAAACATAGAGATATGTATCATCCATGCGAACGACCTTGAACCTGATCCAAGTTGAAGAGATGTATGCAGCCCCAACGAGCCAGACAAACAAGATCCCGACCCTGCCTCCCAGGGGGATTATTTCCCCTTCTAAAAACCTCAAGGAGATAGCTCCAATCCCGAATCCCCCGGTCCAAAAGACAGGTAAGATGAATTTATAAATGAAAGTCCAATCGGATGAGAGTTCTTCTGGAAGTTCGTTCATGTGCGTTGCCTAACGAATGAAGCTGGCCGGCCACGCCTGCACCGAGGCAATGAACGAAGCCGAGGAAGTGGAACGATAAAAGAGAACGGAAGGGAAGGCAGGCAGGGTCCGAGCTAAGCGGAGGGTTAGGTCGGACTCAAGCCCTGGTCGAACTCGCTGATTCGAGATCTGCAATACGCTTTTCCATGGTTTCAATTCGTTTACGATACCGCATCAGAACCAGACCGCTGAAAAAGAAGGCCATGGGCAGGAAAGCGATAAAACTCGTATGAGAAAAACTGGGCCCGCGCCTTTGCATGTCCGCCCATAAGTCGACTCCAGAAAGGCAGAGGAGATATGCGAACGGAAGCCAGTCCCCAAAGGGTTGTAGTTTTGTCGTATCCGGATTCATAGCAACCCCCTTGGATTGTATAGGACTAACGAATGACGCTGACCGGCCCCGCCTGCACCTAGGCGACGAGCTGAGCCGAGGAAGTTGGACGTTGAGAGGGATCGGAAGACAGTGCGTGGGGGTCCGAGTTGAGCGGGGGGTTAGGCAAAGAAGCCTCATACACAGGTTTACAAATCGGCAGGTGGTGGCTGTATGGACGTGGCAAGACCATCCCTAATGGCATCGCGTAGAAGGGTATGAACCGTTTCTTTCAGACTCATAATTTTATCCCGTAACATTCGGGTATGTTCCCGAACTGCCTTCATGCCTGCCTCATCTTGACTCGATGAAACTGCTGGTGGGCGTGTTGTGATTAGCGTAATAAGCTGATTCTGAGATCTATTTAAATTTGAAATTACCACCTTATCCATAATGAGATAGACCTTCCCGTTCTCTCTATACCAAATGAACTCCCCTGGAAACGAACGGGATATGTTTTTGGCTTCTTCGGCAGTCAGGTTTTCAATGTTGATCGGTTTGTTATCGCGGACATATACAAAGGAGGGGATATTCTTGGCAGTTTTAGTCGCGTTTTCACCTTGTGCGAACCTGAATCCTGTCGCACAAACGAAAAACATGAAAACCAGGTATCGAAATGGCGCTAGTAACATACCTACCCTCCATTCCATTGCTTGTTGTGGTTGATCACTAGGTCTGTGCCTAACAAATGAAGCTAACCGGCCCTGCCTGCACCGAGGCGATGAGCGAAGACGAGGAAGCGGAACGAAGAGAAAGAACGGAAGACAGTGCGGGCGGGATCCGAGTTGAGCGGAGGGTTAGGCATCAGCATAGTTGGAGACCTCGATTAAATTCGAATCTGGATCTCTGAAATAAACAGAAGTAATTGGTCCGGTTGCTCCGGTTCGCCTGACTGGACCCTCTAGGATGGGAATACCGCAACTCCGGAGATGCGAAATGACTTCAGTAAGTGGAGTTGAGGCAATCAAACAAATATCCACTGATCCGGGTGTCGGTGCGGCGGCCTTTGGCTCTAATTCTTTCCCCTGGGCGTGCAGATTGATTTTTTGGGAACCAAAGGAAAGCGCTATTCTCCCTTCACCAAACGTGACGACTTCCATTCCAAGGACCTGTTGATAGAAATCAGCAGTCTTCTCAATGCTTGCGACAGTCATAACGAGGTGATCTAGCCGGTCAATCTGCATGGTACTGCTCCTGCTAGTGCTCATCCTGATGCCTAACGAAAGAAACTAACCGGCACTGCCTGCGCCGAGACGCTGAGCGAAGCCAAGATAGCGAGAAGTTGAAAGAGAGTGGCAGGCAATGCAGGCGGGGCCCGGGTTGATCGGGGGGTTAGGCTGGAATTACAGATCAAATCGAATGATTTTTATCCTTCGTTTTCGATTCTGTGGAATTGTCCGAAGAGTAGAATGCCATGGTTATGATTGTTGGGATAATAAACCCCTTTAAATAGGAGAGAGGGTGCCTGCCCTGAGTGAAATCAACAGGCAGGTTTCCAAAATGGGCCCAGTAGTGGGTTGTAACCAACCCGGTAATTGAAATCCACATTCCCCACAAAGCCCGTCTGCTGCCTAAGACTACAAGTAGAAGGTTTAGAGTTATTGCCACGCGAAGAATCGACTGCACATACTCAAAATTCGTATGGGTACTCGTACCTGCGCCGAAGTACAAATCGAAAATGGTATAGATGTGGTAAAAAATTAGAAGCCCAGCAAGGGTAAAGATGATCCCTAGTTTAAATAACCAGGCTATTTTAGTCTGCGTTACACGTTGTGCGGTCATTGAGGTTTCCCATTCAATTGCTACAGAGTGTAACCATCCAAATTTTCCTGGACTTGAAGCCTAACGAATGAAGCTAACCGGACCCGCCTGCACCGAGGCGATAAGCGAAGCCGAGGAAGCGAGACGAAGAGAAAGAGCGGATGACAGTGCGGGTGGGGTCCGAGTTGAGCGGAAGGTTAGGTGCTACCAGCGAGAACTCTAATCATTGTCTCCTCAGGAGTCTGGAGTGTCGTATCAATAAATGCCTCGCGGTCGAAGACTGCACCCGTGAACTTTCCATAAAGATCAGAAACTCTATCTGGGCCTGCGTGCCACCCACTTCGTTTGGAGTCACGCAGGATCGCGACCTCTAAGCTTGGATGGAGCACTCTGAGGTACCAGGCAATTCCATGAGCCTCAAACCACGATCGATACTCTTGAAACGCTTCCGGTGGAGATTCATGGACAGTTGCATCGATCACGATCGACAAGTGGTTGGACAGGCCCTTGGTAATAATCCTAAAGACCTCCTCATGGACTTGCTGACGCTTATCTCGATGTTCAACCGAACCAAAGGGCCCCCGGTTCCTTCCGAACTTATCCTTCCATAGATCATCTTCAGAGATGCGAAGCCACCCCAATTTGGCAATCAGAGAGGCAACAGTGGATTTTCCACTTCCACAGGTGCCAGTCAGGATGATGACTCGACTCATTGGGATCAACCAGAACGTGGATAGGAGCGGCTAACGAATGAAGCTAACCGGCCACGCCTGCACCGAGGCGACGAACGAAGCCGAGGAAGCGGAAGGAAGAGAAAGAGCGGAAGACAGTGCGGGCGGGGTCCGAGTTGAGCGGAGGGTTAGCCAACGCACCAATGCGATGAATTAGAAGCCTGTAATCAGCAGATCAATCGCAGCAAGCATTTCAGGGCGAAGCTCGGGAAGTTGACCCGCGACGGGGCCAAGGTGGCGTTTGCTGACGCCGGCCAGTTCAGGGACCATGGCAATCAACGATCTGCTTTGGAAAGTGATGACTGGTGTAAGGCGTGAAATTGGGTGAGTCTTCGCCGTCGATTTCAGGTACAGAGGGACAACCACCCGAGTATCAAGGGGCGAAAGGAGTTCGCTTTGGACATCGAGGAGGAAGGGAATTGTCTTCTGAGATTTCGGATCAGGGTTGGTGTAGACGGTGAAAGAGGCCATCAGAAGTTCCTCAGGCCATCACTGAAAACCCCTTGGGACTCAACGCGCTTGTTGTATGCGTGAATGGCTTCAGCGTTTTCCGAGAGCCAAACTTCCGAAAGGCGCATGCGAACTGCCTTGGCAATTGCTTCTTCGGCGAGGCCTGAAAGATTCAGGCCGAGGTCTTTGCTTACCTTCAGCAAGTCCCCGTTGAGGGAGAGGTTGACTGGCTTCTTGGGGGCGTCGGTATTGTAATAGGCTTGCATGATGCACCTCATTGATACGCATTAAGTATGCGCATACAGGGGCGTCTGTCAAGTTGGCTAACGAATGAAGCTAACCGGCCACGCCCGAACCGAGATGCTGAGCGGAGCCGAGGAAGCGAAACGAGGAGAAAGAACGGAAGACAGTGCGGGCGGGGCCCGAGTTGAGCGGAGGGTTAGGCCCTTCGGAGTGATGAGAATGGGCACACAGATTGCTCGAAGCATACGACTACTCGCTCGCGTTTGTTCTTAGGAGGGCATCTAGGCCCATCAAATCACCAAGGACCCAAAGTTCACTGATCAAGTTGCCACGAAAGGTAAATAGCGCGGCCCCATTCCATTGAACAAACTTCCCTGTCTGTTTGTAGCCTCGGAAGTCGGAGACGTGAGTTCCGGAAAATTGCATGCGTGCAAATGCCCTTGGAAATTCGGTGACACAATCCAGGATTTGGCAGTTGTAGTTGGATAGACTTTCTCTAACTGATCGAACGTATTTCAGAAATTCGGGATGACCTTGTGCAGGCGTTCCAAGGGACCCGCGAAAGGTGAAGTCTGTTGTCAGGAGAGTGCCGACATTCTCATCGCCTGAGTTCCAGATTCGTTGGTAAAACTGTTCGACCAGGGGATGAGTACTCACAGGATCTCCGTGACTCGGTGAGGCCTAACGAATGAAGCTAACCGGCCCCGCCTGCACCGAGGCGCTGAACGGAGCCGAGGAAGCGGTACGAAGAGAAAGAGCGGAAGACAGTGCGGGCGGGGTCCGAGTTGAGCGGAGGGTTAGGGCGACCGGGCAGAACCTTAGCGCTTCGCCCATTCAAGCAAGGCGAGCTGTGCAGCTTGATTCACGGACAAACCGGCCTTCTGGGCTTTGTATGAGAGCGCTTGCCAAATACTTTCCTGAACCCGGAGGGAGTGAGGCCGAGTGGGTTCTATAACCGTTCCCTTAGCCGGGCGACCTGGTTTGGTGAGGCGACCAGTAACCTGGGGACCGAAATTCTTCTCGGCCCAGGAAGCCTCCTTCTCGATGCTGGCTTCGAGTTCGGCGAGGGATGGACGCTTGCGAGTTGTCATGGCGTTCTCCTTTGACGAGATCGGATTGGAAATGCGGTGATGGGGTAAAGCCCATCGTCGGTTTCAGCGAAGATCACACGGATGAGGCGGCCAGTGTGGTTAGTGCCTTCACCGACGAATCGGTATGGAACCTCACTTGGAATCGAAGCCCAGTCTTCAGCGTCAAAGACAGATTCAACGTCCTCTGGCTCAAGGCCATGTTCTCGGACCTTTTCCAGGTTTCGTAGCCCCCAGAGGAGGTGCATATGAGACTCCTCTGAACAAATGTATCACATTTTTTGAGGCGCGCAAGGCCCTGCCAAAAGATTAAGGGGAGCCCTAACGAATGAAGCTAACTGGCCCCGCCTGCACCGAGGCGATGAGCGGAGCCGAGGAAGCGGAACGAAGAGAAAGAGCGGAAGGCAGTGCGGGCGGGGTCCGCGTTGAGCGGAGGGTTAGGAGTTGATGGCCGGTGGAATTACTTGCTGGGAGCAAAATGTTTGAGCAGTGCTTTGGGCTTGTACCCGAACACCAAGAAGTCGACCTTGATGTTTGAAGGGTCAGCACCACCGTATAGACGACCAGGGAGCACAGGGGCAATCCAACGCCAGTACATTGCATTTGGGTTTGGCTCACCTGCAATCGTACCAACCAGTTCGTGAGTGCAGGATTCAATGATAGGAATTCTGACGAAAACGTAGTCGTCGACTGGCTTGACGGAATACCACCAAATAGCTTCGTTTGAGGCGTCTTTGTGGATCTCGATTTCGATTTTCTCAGAACCCTCGATTCGTTCGCCGTGATGCCAGAAATAAGCGGAAATAACATCAGAGCCTGCGACTTCTTTGAGAAATTGAAATGATTTGTAAGTTGCTTGGGCTAGCCCAACGCCAGCAGTGATGGTGCTGATCTCTGGCATGGGCAACTCCTAACGAATGAAGCTAACCGGCCCCGCCTGCACCGAGGCGACGAACGAAGCCGAGGAAGACGGAACAAGAGAAAGAGCGAAAGACAATGCAGGCGGGGTCCGAGTTGAGCGAGAGGTTAGGGCGAGGATGGAACAGAGCGAAATCAATCTATGACCCCAAAAAAAGTAATGCCCCGCAAGAAAATACGGTAAGAACCAGGAACAGGTCCTTTAATACGCCAGCGCACCCAACCTGTTCTAGCCGGGTCCCATTTCACTTTGAGCAGGTCGTTATGATCATCACCACCGGGAATCATCTCCAATTCAAGTGGCTCTTGAATCTGGACCCAATCACCATCGAAACCTAGGATATTGCAATACTCAGCTTCTATGTGTCCAAGCGATTGTGACTGCGTATTTGGCTTGGACCTTAGGGGTTCATTAAGCGGAATCTCAATTGTCCGAATTTGGGAATAAATTCGGTAACCCTGTTTATCTGTTGAGAATTTATCAAGGTCATTGTCTTTTAGTGTGTAATCGAGAGAATCCAAGCCTTCGGATAGCACCTGAGAAGGCGAGAATTCAGGATCTTGATTTGTTTTTTTCAATTCTTTTGGATCCAGGAAGGCCCAATACCAACCTGAGGTCTTTGAGTGCACAAGAACCCAATCCCCATGCTTTTTGTATACAGCTATCCCAGAGCTATCCCACCAAGCACTTGGCACATAGTCTAGATCCCGAATTTCGCCCAAATGAACCTGCCGACCACCGCTGACAGGGGCCGCGATGAGTGTGCCAACTTGGAAAGATAAAGTATCGATCCTCCTGACTGAGCAGTCAGGAGAGACTTTAATGAGTTTCGACCAGGGAATCGCGAATTCTGCTTTTGGGGGCTTTTCGCTGTTCTTCGCCGTTTGTGCGATCAATTGCGTTGCCTCGATTACAAGCAATAGCGCGGTGATACATATTAGAGAAGACTTCATGGCTCGAGGCATTGTGGAGCCCTAACGAATGAAGCTAACCGGCCCCGCCTGCACCGAGGAGCTGAGCGGAGTCGAGGAAGCGGGAAGCTGAGAGAGAACGAAAGGCAGTGCGGGCGGGGTCCGAGTTGAGCGGAGGGTTAGGCGTTACTTTGCAGCGTTGACTATGGTGGCCTGAATTAGAGCCACGACCTTAAATGAGGCACCAGTTCCAGTGAAAGCGCGGACTTCACCAGTGCATACCGTGAGTAATCGCCCAGCATTAACGACCTTCCCGATTGCGAGGAAGTGATCCCCAACTGCTGGGCGGAGTAGGTTGATCTTGAATTCGGCGGTTACAACCTCATGTCCCTCAGGGGCTTTCGTTAGAGCAGCGTAGCCGCAGGCACTGTCGGCAATGCTTGTGATTGCCCCGGCGTGAACGTAACCATGCTGCTGCGAAAGATGCTGTGAGAAAGGCAACGAGATATGGACTTCGCCTACTTCGACATGGACCAAGCTTGCGCCCAAAGTTGCCATGAGACCTTGGGCCTGAAAGCTGGCAGAAATTCGTTCTTGGAGGTCATTCATGCGGATCACCGTAACGCCTAACGAATGAAGCTAACCGGCCCCGCCTGCACCGAGGCGCTGAGCGGAGCCGAGGAAGCGAGACGAAGAGAAAGAGCGGAAGACGGTGCGGGCGGGGTCCGAGTTGAGCTGAGGGTTAGGCCGAAGAGAGCGGGAGAATATTTCAGTATTATTCTATTCGCACCAGCCCCATTTGATTGGAAGGTTTGGATCAGCATCAGTTTCAAGCAGTACCCTGAAATCATATAAATCTGAAATCTCAAAATCAAAAATATGATCACCGCCTGCGAGTTGGATAGCCGAGCGCACAACACTAGCGATTTCTGTTGCGGCCTCAATACATAGGCCAACCACTTCGGTTTCGCCTATTTCTGGGAATACCCAAGTCCTCTCTATGCCTGCTTGCTCTCCAATCGCGGAATGGTCAAGAGGGAGGAAGAGGGGGTAGACAAAGCTTTTGGCTTTCTCAAGTAAAACATAGCTATCGATGCATGGTGGGAGGTCCGGTGAAAGGGCAATTTTGAGCTTTTTGTACCGGAAGAGCCCGAGAGCGCATTTGCTTTGGGCTTCTAATTCGGCCTGTTTAACTATCACATTCCTGGCTTGAACAAAATTCCTCAGAAGAGTGTTTGAACGCATCTCTTCTTGCTTCTGTGCGTACCATGCTTCAAATCCATCGGGCTTATTATCTTCGCTTTGAAGAATAAAAGTGGTATTTCTGAGGGCCTGAATGAATGCATTCAGATTAAATCGAAATCGATCTGGGTAATGATAATTTTGAAGCATCATGACAAGAAAATATTGGCATTCTTCGACCTTGTTGATCGTCGAAAGAAATGGTGGGAGATTCATTTCCATTGGCGTGAGGCCTAACGAATGAAGCTAACCGGCCCCGCCTGCACCGAGGCGACGAGCGGAGCCGAGGAAGCGAGACGAAGAGAAAGAACGGAAGGCAGTGCGGGCGGGGTCCGAGTTGAGCGGAGGGTTAGGTGCAGAGTTACTTACGATACCCACCACAATGTAATAGGCCACGAAGTCGAATTTGGAAGGTACCAGGTATAGGCCCAGGAACTTGCCAACGGATCCACCCAATCCGGTTCGGGTTCCAACGAACCTTGAGTACAACTGGCCCATTCGCATCTTTTGGTTCCGTAAGACATGAGGTTTCAGTTTCTTGAATTTGTACCCAATTTTCTCTGAAGGAGATCATCTTGAAATATTTTCCAGTGACTGGTCCAAGTGATTTTGATTGGTCGTTTGGTTGTTCACGCAGGATTTCTGATGGCATTGGTTGAATCGTGTCGATGGAATAATAAGAAATGAAGCCTTCTGAATCTACTTTTGGGTGCGGATTCTGAATTCGGCTAAAAACATTTCGCCATGGTTCCTCGTAGACAGACCATCGATAGTCTTCATTTATTGATAATTCCTCATCTCGTAGAAGGAGCCAGCACCAGCCTTCATCGTAACTATGTATGAGGTGCCATGGACCATACTTAGCATAAACCGCTAGGCCTTCGGTTTCCCACTCAGTGATCCATCCAGGGCAATCGAACCCTGATGGAATTTTAATTGTAGGATCAAAAGAGCGGTGACTACCCACCCTCATCGGGAACCGATCACCGAACCTTTCTGGCTTATCGCTATTGATAGCCCAAAGCCAAACGTTGGGGAGACTCCCCAGAGAAATATTAATCTTTCCTATCGCTAGATCAGTAGGCACTTCTTTGAGATCAAGCCATGGCTGGATTAGGGAATTTGATGGTGGAGTTGGTACAGGTTGGTTGCTCTGCTCTAGGTGTGCGGCTTTCGATACTTTGTTAGAAAAGTTACTGGGAACCCTCTGTTCTTCGGGCTGGGGAGAAATTGGTGCTGCAGTGATGGTCTTGTCGCGATTCCTGTTGCAAGCCACCACTATGACGAGGGCTAACCAAATTGGAAAGGGGCGCATGTAGGCACCTAACTATGGATTCCACGACAAAGAGGTTTGTGTAATTGCCGTAGAATAAGGTAATGACGACACGCGATCTTCAGCCATAGAACAACTTGCTTTTGGAGGATCGCATTCTCCAAACGTAATGGTTGGCGGATGAGAAGTAATTCGGTGGAATTTACTGGGCGAATCATATCGCATAGGTTTCGCCAGGCCGTTTGGACTGTGAAGGATGAATCAAGAGCCTCGCAGATCTGTTGACGTTCGTCAAAAATTCGCCATATTTGGATCCCCACCCTTGGGCCACCCCGACCGGCTCCGATGCCCATGGGCAGCTTGGCCAGGCCGGATCGTGCCAGGAGCGACATGGAACCCGGTCCAACCACTTCCCCCCGACTTCTGGACCAGGTCCACGCAGCCATCCGTGTGCGCCACTTGAGCCCTGCCACGGATGCGGTCTACACCAAGTGGATCCGAAGCTTCATCCTCTTCCATGGGAAGCGGCACCCCCGGGAGATGGGTGCCGCAGAGGTGGAAACTTACCTTTCGCACCTGGCCACTAGGGGAGAGGTCGCCCCCTCTACCCAGAACCAGGCCAAGGCCGCACTACTCTTCCTCTACAAGGTGGTCCTGGGGACGGAACTGCCCTGGCTGAACGACGTGGTCCACGCCAAGACGACCCCGCGTCTGCCAGTGGTACTTTCACCCTCGGAAGTGGGCCGACTCCTTGACCAGATGGACGGCACGATGGGGCTCTTTGCACGCCTGCTCTACGGCACAGGCATGCGGCTGAAGGAGGGGCTCCGGCTGCGGGTCAAGGACCTCGACTTCGAGCGTCGGGAAGTCACCATCCGCGAGGGCAAAGGGGGGAAGGATCGGATGACCATGCTCCCGGAGGCACTGGTCAAGCCGCTTCAGGATCACTTGCTCAAGGTGCGGGCGCTGCATGCCCAGGACCTAGAGGCGGGATTCGGTGAAGTCTGGCTGCCCGATGCACTGGGAGCCAAGTATCGGGGGCTCGGCAAGAAATGGCATTGGCAGTGGGTGTTCCCTTCCCGGCTTCGATCGGTCGACCCAGACTGCGGCATGATCCGTCGCCACTTCATCTACCCAGAGAGTGTCCAAAGGGCCATCCGTGAGGCTGCAATGCGGGCAGACATCGCGAAACCCGTATCGCCTCCCCGGCGTCAATTAGGAATGTGCCTCAGCGACAACTACCTTTGTGCGTTTAAGGGAGCGCGGCGAAGCCGCCGCTTTTAGTGATTTCAGGCCAGT